>Ga0196972_1000147_pt1 | contig 57581 bp, 46 predicted proteins | sample S1v_2013CmetaG_FD_148618 | JGI IMG/M metagenome (GOLD analysis project Ga0196972, IMG submission 148618) | Soil microbial communities from Anza Borrego desert, Southern California, United States - S1+v_20-13C | ecosystem: Environmental > Terrestrial > Soil > Desert | place: USA: California...
CCGCCAGGGAACCCCGGCCCGATAGCGATACAACACCGCTTCGACAAACAACCGGTTGTCCCGAGCGGTTACCCCCACATGCCCTTCGCGTCCGGGAAGGAGGTCTTGAATCCGTTCCCACTGATCGTCCCGTAAGCCATACCGTCGTACCGTTCCTCGACCTTCTTCTGAAGTCACTCTCTCAATCGAATCGCTTTTGGTCGTCTTTGGCGACCCCTTAATTGAGGACACGCCCTAAGCCTGTTGATCTAAGCGTTCCCGACAGTTAGGAAGATTAAGGTTTTTATTCCAGATGCTCGTATTGGCGAATGGGCGTTATAGCCAATCTCGGGTTCAATAATCCAGCGTTTAGGAAGTGCTCAACGAGGCTGTTCCGAGGGCCGGTATACGCTACTGCCAAGCGCCTCGCTTCCGTTCCATCTAATCCAACAGCCCGCCCCTAGTGCTAATTCAAAATTCCATCCGGCAGCTGCCTCAACATGCCGAACTGCCTAATCTCTCTCTGGCTCATCTTGATCTGATCCAACGCGCCAGTCTCCACTTTCAATCAAAGCAGACATTTTAAATCTGTCAAACCCGGCCGTTACTAATTTGCTCTCATAAGAGTCCTTTCAGCTTGAAAAGCAAGCACTGAATCATTAAGCTTCTACGGTTTTACAACAAGGAGCGCTAAATGGTTCGTCGTCCTCTGGTCGTCGGAAACTGGAAGATGAACGGCACTCGAGAAAGCAGAAAAACATTGCTGGCGAATATTCTTTCCGGCGTTTCGGAAACCGATCCAGCAGAAGTGGGTGTATGTGCGCCTTTCGTATTCATACCCGAGGCAGCTGAACTGCTGGAAAATAAATCGATTTTGCTAGGCGCGCAAAACGTAGCGGATGAGGATGAAGGTGCTTTTACCGGGGAAATCTCCGCGCCTATGCTGCGCGAGTTTGGGTGTGACTTGGCTATCGTCGGACATTCGGAGAGGCGATTGCTGTATGGAGAATCTAATCAACTGGTGGCAGCACGCTACAAAAAGGCGCTCGATCACGGTCTAACACCGATCTTATGCGTGGGCGAGACGCTAGAGCAGCGTGAGCAGGGTAATGCATTTGCTGTAATCGGCGAACAATTAGATGCGGTGTTTGATTTGGCCGGCGCTGAATCGCTGGCAAATGCGGTAATCGCTTATGAACCCGTTTGGGCCATCGGGACCGGGCGAACCGCGACAGTTGAGCAAGTACAAGAGATACACGAATATCTACGGCGAAAGATCTCGGAGCTGGAACCCGAAGTATCGGCTTCGGTCCGGATTCTTTATGGCGGTAGCGTTAAGCCCGAAAATGCCCGTACATTGTTCGGTATGCCCGACGTGGACGGTGGATTAATTGGCGAAGCATCTTTGGATGCTGAGTCTTTTCTCTCGATATGCCATTCGGTTTAGGTGAAGTTTTTATGTATCAGGCATTGACAATTATTCATGTCGTGGTCGCCTTGGCGGTCATTGGATTAGTGCTTCTTCAGCAAGGCCGGGGCGCCGATGCCGGAGCGGGCTTCGGCGGTGGTGCGTCTAATAGCTTGTTTGGTGCGCGAGGTGCGGCTTCGTTTTTGTCTCGCACTACTGCGGTGCTTGCTACCTTGTTTTTTGTGACCAGTTTAAGTCTTGCTTATTTGGCCGATAAACAAGATAATAAGCAGGTTGATATCATAGATGGTCCTGGTGTGGACCAGTCTCAACGAGATCTTCCTCCAATAGTGGAAGAGCCGTCAGCAACTGACAAGGCCGATTTGCCCGAGAATGCCGATACGCCTCGGCCGGCAGAGTAAGCGAAATAGCCAACCTTGTTAGACTATGTTTAGCCGATGTGGTGGAATTGGTAGACACGCCATCTTGAGGGGGTGGTGACGCAAGTCGTGTCGGTTCAAGTCCGACCATCGGCACCAATTACGTTAATTCGAGACGGCCTGTCTATGTTGCATAGCCAGGCCTCTTTTGTTTTTGCATACCTAAAAAGCTGATGGAGTTTAATGTAAGCAGCACTGACGGCAGAGCCCGACGGGGCGAGCTTATCTTTTCGCGCGGAAGGGTACAGACTCCGGCATTCATGCCTGTCGGAACCTATGGCACTGTCAAGGCGATGACCCCCGAAGAGCTTAAAGAGCTCGGCGCGGAAATCGTTTTGGGAAATACTTTTCACTTGATGCTCCGCCCCGGCGCTGAAGTCATTCGCGAACACGGCGATTTGCATGACTTCATGCATTGGGATCGTCCTATTCTGACGGACTCCGGCGGATTTCAGGTGTTCAGCTTAGGGGCTATGCGCAAGATCACTGAAGCCGGTGTCCGATTTCGCTCTCCGGTGGATGGCAGCGTCACATTCTTGGGGCCCGAGGAATCGATGGCGGTTCAACGGGACTTGGGTTCGGATATCGTGATGATCTTCGACGAGTGTACCCCATACCCGGCTAGTTACCACCAAGCTGCCGACTCCATGCGCCTGTCCTTGCGCTGGGCTGAACGAAGCAAGGAAGCTCATGGCGGCAATCCATCGGCTTTGTTCGGTATCGTGCAAGGTGGCGTCTACGAAGAACTTCGGTTCGAATCGATAGAGGGATTGAAGAATATTGGATTCGATGGGTATGCCATCGGTGGTCTTTCCGTAGGAGAACCGAAGGAGGATCGGGCGCGCATCTTGAATTCGCTGCTGCCGAGTATGCCATCCGATAGACCTCGTTACTTGATGGGAGTCGGTACTCCGGAGGACATCGTTGAGGCTGTGCGGCTCGGCATCGATATGTTCGATTGCGTGTTGCCGACACGCAATGCCCGTAATGGTCATCTGTTCACGCGTCATGGCGCAATCCGCATCCGCAACAGTTGCTATCAGAACGATACCCGTCCGCTCGATGACCAATGCCATTGCTATACCTGCCGGCATTTCAGCCGATCTTATCTCCGCCATTTGGATAAGTGCGGCGAAATTCTGGGATCGCGGCTGAATACGATCCATAATCTTCATTATTATCAGGAGCTTATGGCTGGCCTTAGGCGGGCGATAGAGGACAACACGCTGAGTGAGTTTGTTGCCCGCTTTTATGAGCAGCGAGGAAAAGGCGATGTTTTGTGCAATAATGCCCCGTTTTAAAAAAAGATAGGCAAGGACCCAATATGAATTTCTTTATTTCCGATGCATTTGCTCAAGCCGCACCGGCCCAGCAAGAGCCGGGACTAGCTGGTCTCATTTTACCGCTGGCCATTTTGGGGATTTTCTTTTTCTTATTTGTCCTTCCCCAGCAACGGCGGGCGAAAGAGCAAAAAAGAATGATCCAGTCGCTGACCAAAGGGAGCGAAGTAGTGACCAATGGTGGGCTGCTGGGCAAGGTAGCGGATTTGGACGATAACTTCGTTCAGTTAGAAGTGGCTGATAATACTTACGTCTACGTTCAGCGCCATGCCATTGCATCTTTGATGCCGAAGGGTACCTATAAAGCTAAGAAGAGAGCCGAAAAATAAACGGCTAAGCAGTTAATTCAACGGCGGATGCGATATACGAGCATCGCGCCCCATAGGCAGCTATCATGCGAAACCGCTTTCCACTCTGGAAGAATCTTTTGATTATCGCCGTATTGGCTTTGGCGACGATTTACTCGCTGCCCAACTTTTTTGGCGAGGATCCATCCGTACAGCTTTCGCCTTTGCGGAGCGCCAAGCTGGACGAAGCCACTCGCGTACAAGTCGAAAAAATGCTGGCCGACGCGGGGATAAAACCGAAGTCGCTAGAGTTGTCCGAGAAACGGCTTCTAGTGCGTTTTACCGAAACCGAGACCCAGCTTAAAGCTGCCGATTTGCTCACCGGATCTTTGGGGGACAACTACACCGTAGCACTCAATCTGGCGCCTTCCACGCCGGACTGGCTAAGAGCAATCAATGCACGGCCCATGTATCTGGGATTGGACTTGCGGGGCGGCGTGCACTTTTTGATGCAGGTGGATATGGATGCAGCCGTCCGTCAGGCGGAAGAGCGATATGCCGAGGACATCCGTTCGCTGCTGCGGGAAAGCAAGATTCGTTATCAGTCCGTCGATAGGAACGACCAAATCATCGAAGTGAAATTTCAGGACGAGCAAACGCTGGCCCAGGCACTTGATGTCATGCGGCGAGAGCTTCGTGGTCTTGAGCTAAACGAGGATGGAAATATGGTGCGAGCCAAGCTGTCGGAGCCCGAACGTCGGGAGATCCGTCGTCTGGCGGTGGCGCAGAACATCACGACCTTGCGTAATCGCATAAATGAATTAGGCGTCGCAGAGCCGGTCATTCAGCAGCAGGGTGAAGATCGTATTGTGGTACAGCTTCCCGGTGTCCAGGATACCGCCCGTGCTAAGGAGATTTTGGGCGCTACCGCGACGCTGGAGTTTCGTTTGGTCGATACCGAGCATAACGTTCAAGGTTTGGAAGAAGGCAAGACACCGTTAGGTGCGAAGCTCTACCAGGATCGAAGCGGTAGGCCTATCTTGCTACAGCGTAAGATCATCGTAACCGGCGATCAGATCGTGGATGCCTCGTCTGGGCTTGATTCCCAGTCCGGTTCACCAGCCGTGTTCGTGACGCTGAACAGTATAGGCGCACGCAAGATGGCCGATATTACCCGCGAGAACATCGGCAAGCCGATGGCGGTCGTATATATCGAAAATAAGACGGAAACCAGGGAAGTCGAAGGTCGGAAAGTAACCACCAAGAAAACGATCGAGGAGGTCATCAACGTCGCGACCATCCGAGACCGCTTTAGCAAGCGATTCCAAATTACCGGCCTCGACAGTACGGAAGAAGCCCGGAATCTCGCTTTGCTGTTGCGGGCCGGGGCCTTGGCTGCACCTGTAGATATCGTCGAAGAGCGCACCGTCGGTCCGAGCTTGGGCCTGGAGAACATCGAGAGAGGGGTTAAATCCAACGTTTACGGGTTTATCGCCATCGCCGTGTTTATGATCATGTATTATCGCGTGTTCGGGCTCTTTTCCATCGTGGCGCTGAGCGTAAACGTGCTTTTGTTGGTGGCTGTATTATCCCTCATGCAGGCGACCTTGACTCTACCCGGGTTAGCCGGTATCGCCCTGACTGTCGGTATGGCCATCGACGCCAATGTGCTTATCAATGAGCGGATTCGCGAAGAACTGAGGGCCGGCGTCTCGCCTCAATCAGCCATCTATGCCGGCTATGATCGGGCTTTCGCCACCATTCTCGACTCCAACGTTACCACTTTCATCGCGGGCATCTCGCTGTTCGTTCTGGGGGCTGGACCAGTGCGTGGTTTCGCTGCCGTGTTGTGTATCGGCATCCTGACCTCCATGTTCAGTGCCGTCGTGGTATCGCGAGCGCTCGTCAATCTCACCTACGGCCGGCGACGCAAACTGGCCAAGCTTGCAGTCTGAGGAGAGTATCCATGGAATTCTTCAAGATTAAGCGTGATATCCCGTTCATGAGATACGGGAAGCTCACGACTACCATTTCCTTGATCACCTTCATCTTTGCCATTCTCTCTCTTGCATTCAAGGGCCTCAACCTGGGGATTGATTTCACCGGCGGGATGCTGATCGAGGTCAGCTATCCGCAGCCAGCCAATCTCGACGAAATACGAAAAACGTTGGAAGAGCAAGAGGTGGCCGAGGTTGCGGTACAGAGTTTCGGGACCTCCAAGGATGTATTGATTCGTGTGCCGCTTAAGGGAGAGGCCAACAGCACCAAGATGAGCGAGCAGCTATTTTCAGCTCTGAAAGCTCAGGACGCCGCCGCCGAGTTGCGCCGAGTCGAATTCGTCGGGCCGCAGGTGGGACAGGAGTTGTATGAAAGCGGTGGGCTAGCGCTTATGCTGGTCATCGCCGGTATCATGATCTACTTGGCTTTGCGCTTCACATGGCGTTTCGCGGTAGCCGCTATCATTGCCAATATGCATGATATCGTCATCATTCTTGGCATGTTCGCGTTCTTCCAATGGGAATTCACCTTAAGCGTGCTCGCCGGTGTTCTGGCCATTTTGGGATATTCGGTAAACGAATCGGTGGTAGTATTCGACCGCGTTCGGGAAAACTTCCGCAAGATGCGTAGGGCGAGCGTGCCGGAAGTCATCGATAACGCTATAACCGCGACAATGTCACGTACTGTCATTACTCATTCGATGACCCAGTTGATGGTGCTGGCGATGTTTTTCTTCGGCGGCGAGGTGCTGCACAACTTCGCACTGGCTCTGACCATCGGTATCGTTTTCGGCATCTATTCCTCCGTTCTAGTAGCATGTCCTGTCGTGATGGCATTGGGTGTGAGTCGTGCGGATTTGCTTCTGCCGGAAAAAGAAGGTGCTATCGATAACCGACCCTAAAAAATCCTAATCACTTAAAAATAAAGCCGCGTCAGCGGCTTTATTTTTGTGCGAGACAGTAAGTTTTTTCGGTTGAGTGATCGACGTCGTGTCGGTTACGCCTTTGCCGCCCCTCCGTCGGTGCGGCGCGCCATAGAGGCGCCTCGCTGCCCTCGCAACGACGAAATGTGAGAAATGCGGGCTAGACCTACAGTGTTCAATTGCCGAGTTTGCGTATTTGATTTCTCCACATGTTCCATTTATTGCATTGAAAGTTGGGACTTGTTTGCCAAATAGCCAATCGTCGGACCAAATATCGAAAGCAGTCCGGCAACTTTCTCGCATGCGCTTCAATCGAAATCGGAGAAAGATTCAAAGGGATCTCTGCACGAGGTGAGAGCGCAAGCGATGGAGAAGATGGTCGATGGCTTGAAAAGACACGTTTACGGTCTGGCCGATCAGATCGGCGAGCGAAACGTGATGTTGCCTGAGGCTTTGCACGCGGCGGAGCGTTATATCGGCCAACAATGGAAAGCTCAGGGTTATTCCGTGAACCGTCTGCCGTATATCGTGAAAGGAATCGAATGCGCCAACCTTGAGATCGCACGGTGTGGAAGCCGTTATCCCACCGACAGCATTCTGATCGGCGCTCATTACGATACCGTGTTCGGAAGTCCGGGGGCGGATGATAACGCCAGCGGCGTGGCGGCGCTATTGGAACTGTCGCGGTTATTTATGAAATCCGAACCGGAAAGGACCATCCGTTTTGTGGCTTTCGTGAATGAGGAAGCGCCATTCTTCGCCGGACGACATATGGGCAGCTTGATTTATGCCAAAGCCGCCAGACGGCGAGGCGATCGAATCCGCTTCATGGTTTCGCTCGAAATGCTGGGTTGCTATTACGATACGCCCAATAGCCAACGATACCCGGCCCTGCTCAAATACATTTATCCCGACCGCGCCAATTTCATTGCGTTCGTGTCCAACCGAGAGTCGCGGAGCTGCTTACTGTGCCTTGTGCGTGCATTCCGCCAGCATTCGAAATTTCCGGTCGAGCATCTCACGGCGCCGGTTTTCGTACCCGGTGTAGCACTCAGTGACCACTTTTCCTTCTGGAGGCAGGGTTATTCAGCGATCATGGTGACGGATACCGCTTTTTACCGAAATCCGTGGTACCACACGGCCGGAGATTTGCCTGACAAGCTTAATTACGACTACTTTGCCGCGGTCGTCCAAGGTTTGTATTTTGCATTGCTTGATTGCGCGAATAGCGCATCGTGAAACGATAAGGCTATGACCGGATCGGCTCAAACGGAAACCGGATATTCATCGCCCGTCGATTTGGTGGCAGCCCATAGCGGTCGTTTTTCGCGCGAATTGGGGATCGATGTCTCTGAAGGAGACGATGGCGAACTCTTTAAATGGTTTCTTGCAGCCGTTTTATTCGGGGCGCGCATCTCCGAACGGCTTGCGGCGCGTACTTACCGGGCTTTTGCCGAAAGAAAATTGATAACCCCCGAAGCCATTATCGAGTGTGGCTGGAACGGTTTAGTGGCCGTGCTGGATGCGGGTGGATATGCCCGTTATGACTTCAAAACCGCCACTAAGCTGCTAGACATGTCGCGGTCCTTGCTTGAGCACTATCGGGGAAGTCTTAGCACGCTGCATTCACAAGCCGAATCCGCCGAGGATCTCGAGCAAAAATTAACCGCTTTAGCGAAAGGCATAGGTTCAACGACGGTCAATATCTTTCTGCGGGAATTGCGCGGCGCATGGTCAAAGGCAGCGCCAAGCCTATCCGACCCGGCTATCGACGCCGCCAAATCGCTGAATTTTCTATCCGATGAACAAGACCAGAGGGAGCTGGCACTGACACGATTACAGGAGATCTGGGCGAGGGCAGGCGGATCGCTCCGAGATTTTTCGGATTTTGAAACAGCCCTGGTTAGGAAGGGGCTTTCGCTCCGGAGGGCAAAGGCGCATAGATTAAAAACGGCCGATCAATGACGTCCGTGTAAAGATCGCCTGTCATTGACTTGCTGGCTTTGATCAGGCCCGGAGACTTTGACCGATGGCATCGTCGATCGGGGTGCCTTCGGTCTGGAGCCGCCACATCGTGTCGAAGATGCCCCGCTTACGCCGGAGTTCGGCCGGATGGCCGTCCTCCACGATCCGTCCCTCGTTCAAGACGATGATACGGTCGAACGACGCCAAGGTAGACAGGCGGTGGGCCACGGCCAATACGGTGCGACCCCTCATCAGTTTATTGAGCGCGTGCTGAACTTCTATTTCGCATTCCGTATCGAGTGCGGAAGTCGCCTCGTCGAGAATGATGATTGGCGCATTCTTGAGAAAGGCGCGGGCGATGCCGATGCGCTGGCGCTGCCCGCCGGACAGTTTCGCCCCGCGTTCGCCGACCAGCGTGTTGTAGCCTTCCGGAAGGGCTTGAATGAAGTCGTCGCAGTACGCGCTACGTGCCGCTGAAATGACCTCCTCATCGGAAGCCTCGGGACGGCCGTAGCGGATGTTTTCCATTATGGACCGGTGGAACAGCGAAATTTCCTGCGGCACCACCGCGATCATCGCACGCAAGGTATCTTGTGTTACCTGATTGATGCATTGGTCGTCGATCAGGATGCGGCCTTGCTGGACATCGTCCAAACGTTGGACCAGTCCAACCAGCGTGGATTTTCCGGCGCCGGACGGTCCGACGATCCCAACCTGTTGACCCGCCGGTATCCGCACGGAGAAGTCCTGGAATACCTGATTTCCGTCGGCATAAGCAAAGCTTACGTTCTCGAACTCGATCGAACCGCCCAAGGTGACGAATGAGCGGGCGTCGGGGGCATCGACTACCGTATGGGCCTGGCCCACGTCACGCAATGTTTCGGCAATGAGGCCGAAATGCTGAGTCGTGTTTACCAACGCGAACGCCAAATCTCGTGATCCGTGCAAAATTCGGAAGGTGAGGGCGCTTACCAATACGACGTCTCCGGGTGTGATCCGGTTCTCGCTCCAAAGATAAATTGCCCAGGTGAGCATCGATCCGGCCATGATCCACAAGAACAAATCGTGGAGCACCCGGGTTTTTTCAAGATACATCCAGCTTCGGCGCTGCGTATTGGCTTCCGCTGAGAACTTCTCGGCAAGCCGCTTTTTCTCCCGTGAGCGAGCCGCGAAGGCCTTCACGGCCCATATGTTGGTGACGACGTCGACCAGTTCGCCGCCGACTCGTGCGGACTGCTCGGCAAAAGCGCGGTGATACGGCCGCCCTTTCCGCCCGAACAGGACGATACCGCCTGCCGTTATCGCGACAAAGGCAGTGAGCACCGCGCCCATATGCCAGTCTACTGTGGCGAGCACGATCACTGCGCCGAGAAAATCAGTGCAGGGCGGTACAATGTCCCACGCGAAAATGCTGATCAGGGCCCCGGTGGCGCCTGCGGTTTCCGTGATTCGGTTGCCTAGGGACCCTACCATGTGGTCGTTGAAGTAGTGCATCGAATGGCCGGAAAGGTGATCGAAGAGGTCCAAGCGTACATCCACGCCGACGCCTACCACGGTTCGGCAGCCCAGCCAGCCACCGAGACGCCAGAACACGTTCTCAACGGCTACAAGTGTAATGAAGAGTCCGAGCGGCGCCCATACGGCGAATCGACTGCGATTGGGATCGGCCATCACATCCACGAGGAGTTTCATGCCAATCTGTACGGCGATTGCGCAAGCCGCTGCTGCCATTACTAACGTTAATAGACCGGCAAAATGCCATCGTCGCTTGCGGACATAATGCAGCAGAAAAAAAATTGGGCGTTGAAGAAAACGTGGAGTGTTAGAACTCGAACGAGAATCGCGGAGCATCTAATACTTCCCTGTTCATTAGTGTACGTACCGGCTACGTAAACGCGAAGGAGGCGGCCATGCCGCATGTGGGCGTCCAGAATCGGACACAGTCGAAGTTATTTAGGCGGTTTGCTCGATCCTTGTGCCGGGAGGAAAGAAAAGAATCGCGGATGTACGAAACCGCTGCGCTCTGCCGCCTTTTCGTCCAGCCCCAATCAGGGCACGCTCGGCACGAGGAGACCTGTTCAAAAATCCAACTGGTGTGGAGGCGCGGTTTCGGCCAGAGCGGCCTGGTCAACACAGACGCTAAATCGCTCCGCCGCTCGTGGCGCTGCGATGATCTTGCCGGAAATAAAGGTTGGTGAAAATAATTGCGCCGCGCCGTGCGGCCAGTATATGGGTGCATCCTGACCCGGACTCGCTATTTCCCAATTGCTCAGTAATTTAGACGCGTCCAGCGCGGTGGGTAATAGGTATCTTCTCGTACAATTGACAGAATCTGTTTTTTTGCAAGTGAACCGGCGCCTCAGGTCGAAGGCAAGAACCGCTCGCTGAAGATATGTTGATCGGAAATTCCGAAAACGCGCGCCGTTTCCGCCGCGGCATCGATCAAAGCGGGCGGGCCGCATAGATAAAGATCCGGCGCGGCTCCGCCTCGCGCCAGGTCGCGTCGCAGGGCGTCGGCCGGAGTGCCGTGAAATCCGCCCCACGACGGCTCCGCGTGCCACACGCACAGCTCGACTTTCAGTTGGGGTAAGACCTCGGTGAGCTCCCGAAGCGTGTCTAGGCAGAACAATTCGGCTTCGTAATTGACGCCGAAATAGAGCCGTGCCGATTGCGGTTCCTGTAGCTCGGCCATATGGCGCAGCATCGAGAGCAAGGGCGCGAGGCCGGTGCCGCCCCCGACGAAATAACGGGGCCTTAGACTTTGCGCCTGCAAGACGAAATGGCCGCTAGGGCCGCGTACGTCGATGTACTGGCCGATCTTCGCCTCCTGCTCCAGATAGGTGGAGAATCGTCCTTCCGGTTGCAGCTTAATTAGAAATTCCAGTTCTCCGGTCCAGTTGGGCGTATTGGCGATGGAGTAGGCGCGGCTGATGCCGGAGTTGGGGATCTCCAGGCTCATGTACTGGCCCGATTCGAATTCCGCGGCCTGGCCGCCGCTGGTGTCCGGTTGCAGCCGCAGCATCAAGCGCACGGTGCGCTCGGCGATGGGGGCTAAGTCGATGATTTCGGCCGGGCGGCTCGCTAGCGCTTCGAAGCGGATGCGGTCGAAATCGTAAGGCGCTTCAAGCGAAAGGTCACTTTGCGGGTGGGTGCGGCAGAGCAGCAAGTCGCCCCGCTCTGCGGCATCCGGAGGCAGCGCCTGAGGATTATAACTATCCAAATGGTAATCGCCTTCGATGCTGCTGCAGAGGCATGCGCCGCATCCGCCGTCCCGGCAGAGCGAAGGCAGTACGATGCCTTCCTGTTCGGCGGCGGCGAGGAGATTTTGTTCGGTCTCGCAGGTGAAACGAACCTGCTGACCGTCACGGGTAGTGAGCGTTATGACGTGATTGGTCATGGGATCTCCAATGGAAAACTTGGCTGTCTTTCGCCTTAGAAAGAGTAAATCTGTGGGAGCGGACTTTAGCCCGCGATCGATCTGCGTCGCAGGCTAAAATCCTTTCTTCCAATCGTTCAGGCGGCCCGGTGAAGCGCAGCCTCGAGGTCTGCTTCGGCAGTGGTGATCGGTTTCAGATCGAAGCGTGCCGAGAGTTGCTCCAAGAGCGTAGGCGTCAGGAAAGCGGGCAAGCTCGGTCCTAGGCGGATGCCGCGAATGCCGAGCGAAAGCAGGGTCAATAGCACGGCCACGGCTTTTTGCTCGAACCAGGAGACCATGAGCGACAGCGGCAGATCGCTCACGCCGCAGCCGAATGCCTCGGCCAGGGCACTGGCGATCTGAATGGCAGAGTAGGTGTCGTTGCACTGACCGATATCCAAGAGGCGCGGAATGCCGCCGATGGCGCCGAATTCGTGCCGGTTAAAGCGGTATTTGCCGCAGCCAAGTGTGAGAATGACGCTATCCTCAGGTATGCGGTCCGCCAGATCGGTGTAGTAATTGCGCCCCGGTGCCGCGCCGTCGCAGCCGCCGATCAGGAAGAAGTGGCGAATGGCGCCGCTCTTGACGGCATCGACGACTTGATCCGCGACTCCCAGTACGGTATTACGGCCGAATCCCACGGTAACGTTCTGTTCCGGCGCATCGTCCTGAAAGCCGGGGAAGGCCAGCGCGGCTTGGATGACCGCCGAGAAGTCGCCGTTGGCGATGTGGCGCACGCCGGGCCAGCCTACGGGGCCTGCAGTGAAGATGCGCTGCCGGTAGCGGGGATGGGGTTCGACCAGACAATTGGACGTCATCAGGATCGCGCCCGGAAAGTCGGCGAATTCGCGGGTTTGGTCCTGCCAGGCGCCGCCGTAATTGCCGACCAGATGAGGATAGGCCCGCAGCTTGGGATAAGCGTGGGCCGGCAACAGTTCGCCATGGGTGTAGACATTGATGCCCATACCTTTGGTTTGTTCCAGCAGCGCCGCCAGGTCCTTCAGATCGTGGCCGCTGACCAGAATCGCCTTCCCTTTGATCGGCGTCATCCGCACGCTGGTCGGCTCGGGATGGCCGAAGCTGCCGGTGTTGGCGGCATCCAAGAGTTCCAGCGCCTTGAGATTCAACTGACCGACGGCTAACGCCTGGTTCACGAGCGCCTCGACGTCGGTGGGCTCGTCGGCAAGAAAATCTAGGATTTCCTCGAACTGCGTATAGAGCTCCTCGCTTTCGTAACCGAGCACGTGCGCATGATGAGCATAGGCGGCGACGCCCTTGAGCCCGTAAAGAATCATTGCTCTGAGGCCAACGATATCGTCGCCCATTTGTTCGCGGCCCGCAGTGATGGCGGCCGACGCCGCCTGCAGCAACAAGCCTTCCATGTCGTTCACCGGCTGCCAAGCGGCGGGTCCGTACAGCACCTCCGGAACTGCGCCTCTGTCCCGTGCGGCCTCTTCATAGCGTGCCTTGATTCGGTCGCGCAGACGGACGGCTTCTTGGATCAAAGCGATAAAACGGGCGGGGTTGAAGTTAACGTTGGTCAGGGTGGTGAACATCGCATAGAGTATGAATCCGTCCGCTTCGCGGTCGGAGATCCCGAAGGCACGAGCGCGGCGGGCATATTGCGCGATGCCTTTCACGCCGTAAATCAAGAGGTCCTGCAGATCGGCGGTAACTTGATCTTTGCCGCAGACCCCTTTGGCGCTAGCGCAGCCGTTGCCGGAATCGGTGCGGGTAGTTTGTTCGCATTGGTAACAAAACATGGCTTTTTCCTCGGATGGGTGGTCAAAGTGTCTCGGACGGTGAACAACATAATGACCGGCCATTCGTTTCTCCTTGATCTAGATCAAGCGAGTTTCCATGGGAGACATGCATGAAGAAATCCGTACCCGATTGGCTGTACCAGCATCTGCTGTTCGCCGAGTTGGGAGAGCCTCAATCTAGCCAAGTGATCGCCGCCGCGCTTCCAATTCGGCTGGAGGCGGGAGAAGAACTGTTCAGCCATGGCCAGCGGGCGAGCCGTTTCTTCATCTTGGAAACGGGGACAATTCAGCTTTACCGCCTTTCAGCGGCGGGCGAGGAGAAGGTCATCGAGCTCATTCAGCCGCGACAGTCTTTCGCCGAGGCCGTGATGTTCATGGAGGGCAATCTTTATCCGGTAAGCGCCCGTGCTATCGTTCCTTGCGAGCTTTGGGGGTTCGACATGAAAGTGTTCCGGGCCGTATTGCAGACGTCGCCCGCCGTCTGCTTCCGACTACTGGGCCGGATGAGCCAGCGTCTTCACCAACTGCTGCAAGAAATCGACGAATTGACGCTACAGAACGCCACGATGCGGGTTGCCCAATACCTGCTCCGGTCCGCGCCAGATCCGCACTGCACGAGCTACAGCGTACAGTGGGAAACGCCGAAGCAGGTATTGGCCTCGCGCCTTTCGGTACGTCCGGAGACCTTTTCACGGATTTTGCAACAATTGGTGCAGGCCGGCCTGATCCAGGTCCATGGCAAAGTGGTGGAGGTGCTGGATACAGCGCATTTGAGGAACTGGGTAGAGCAAGGCGATTAAGGAACGGCGCGGTTCGGTTGGAGGTCTCACCAGAAGCCGACTACCGGCGGAATGGCACATGGGAGGCGACATGAATGAGACGGCACTCGATTGCCTGATCGTTGGGGCGGGGCCAGCGGGTCTCACAGCTTCCATTTATCTCGCGCGTTTCCGCCGCAAGATCAAAGCCATTGATGCTGGCGCAAGCCGGGCGTCGCTTATACCGGTATCGCACAATTATCCCGGTTTCCCGGAGGGAATTTCCGGTAACGACTTGCTGGCGCGATGTCGTGCCCAGGCGTTGCGGTACGGCGCGAGCATCGATTCCGGTTTAGTTACACGCATCGAAAAGGTCGATGACAGTTTTGTGGCGACATGCGGCAACGACCGGCTCGTGGCGAAGACGATATTGCTGGCGACCGGAGTGGTCGATATCGAGCCGGTTCTGCCGAACCTGAAAGATGCCATCCGCTGCGGATACATAAGGCATTGCCCGATCTGCGACGGCTACGAAGTCATCGACAAAAAAGTGGCGGTGATCGGTTCCGGAAAAGGAGGGCTCAATGAGGCGCTATTCTTGAAGTGTTATACCGCCGATCTCACCCTGCTGACGCTCGGAAAGGACATGGCGCTCACCGACGATGATCGGGAAATCTTACGACAAGCCAAAATTCGAGTGATCGAAGAGCCGATCGGCGAAGTGTGCTTCGAACAGGGAAAAATCGGAACCATACGAATGGAGAGCGGCCGGACCCATGAGTTCGATGCCTTGTATTCCTCGTTGGGAGCGGCTATTCGATCGGATCTCGCGGTGCAGGTCGGCGCGGAGTGCGACCCGGAAGGTCACCTCATCGTCGACGATCATCTCCGCACTTCCGTCCCAGGGCTATACGCAGCGGGCGACGTGGTCAGTTCTCTCAACCAGATCAGTGTCGCCACAGGGCATGCAGCGATAGCATCGACGACGATTCATAACAGTCTCTGAGGTGGGGCGCCAAACGCCTCTTCATCCCGTCCCCCGCCCAGCTTTCGCTTAGCGGCCCACCGCACCCAGCTCTAGCCGGGACGGTACCTTTCCGTCGATGTTGTCCGACGTGGATTCGACCTTTCCAATGCCGATGTGAGTGCGATCGACACCGGGCAAGCCGATCAGCTCTTGCTGGATCGCTTTGGCCCGGCGATCTCCCAAGGCTTCGAGTTCGGACGTCGCCAACGGAGGAGCGGTGTTCACCAAATTTTCGAACAGGCGCTCATAGAAATCCTGATCTTCGCTTCCTCGTCCGAGGAGAGCCAACACTCTGCCGACTCGCTGTGGCCTCTTTCCGGTTTTCTTTTCGTAACCGGCCTGAAATTCGCCCAGTGCCTTGGGGCCCCCGCGCTCGATCGTGAGGTCCTCCAAGGCGCGCTGGGTCTTGGCATTGGTGAACGCCAGCGGCCCGGGATCTTCTCCAGGCTTGAGACCTAAATCCAGTTTTTCCGCGACGGCTTGTCGAACGTGTAGCGCTCTTAGCGCCTCGCCGTCGCGCTTGGAGTCGAACCGGCCATGGATGGTCAACTTGAGCATGGGGCGTTTTTCCAATGCTTCCGCGACTTTTTTGAGTTTTTCCCGCTCCGGCGGCGGCAAGATATCGCTGCCGGGCTCGAACAGCACCGTGTCGGGGTGCTCCTCGCCGCCTGCGAATACCGAGCCGATCATCCGAAAGGGCGCGGTTGCGGCTTTTCGCAGTACGGTGACCAAGGCCTCCCAGACCACTTTCCCGTAGCGGAATTTAGGGCTGTCCACATCGCCTTCTACGGGTACCGACACGTTGATTCGGCCTTGGCTGTCGGTGAGCACCGCTACCGCGAGATCCAATGGCAAGGAAACGGCACCGGGGCTTTCGACGCGCTCGCCCAAGGTGAAATTGTCCAAAACGATCTTGTTGTCGCTTTTTAGCTTGCTGTCTTCGATCTTGTATTCCAGATCGAGATCGAGCTTGCCGGATTGTATTTTGCGTCCCGCGAAGGTCGCGCTGTAAGGCGAAAGCGACGTCATCGAGACGTTGCGGAAGACCACCGTAATGTCGCTGAATTTTTTCTGCTGCAGAGGATTCAGCGCGCCGTCGACCTTGACCGAGCCGAACTCATCGACACGCCCGGTGAACGCCAGATGAGTCCGGCCGGACGCCGTCGTCGAGATATCGGTTATCGTTCCATCGAAACCATGGATAAGTGTGGAAAAAGGAATGACCAGGCTCAGATCGCTGAAGTCGACGATGCCGTTGTCGACTCGGACACGTTCCACCGTGACCGGAAACGGTTTTTTCGACTCTTGCTTCGGTGTTGGCTTAGAAGCGGGCGCTTTCTTGGCGGAAGCCTTCGGGCTTTCTTCTTTAAATATCGCCGCAAGATTCGTCGAGCCGTCTTCGAATATCGTGATCTTCGATCCCGGTTGATCGATTTTCACCTCCTGGATCGAGAGACGATTGGGTTCGAGCGAAAAATCGATCTCGTTCGCCGAGAGCTTCTTCCAGGAGAGAAAACGCTTGCCGTCCGCGGTCTCGTTCAGCAACAGATCGGATACGCTTAGAGTGCCTTTGGTTTTGACCGATGGGCCCTTTTGGCCTTGAACGAATTCGACGTCCAAGGTGCTGGACAGATCGCCGTCTTCGAGCTTGAGCTTCGCGAACTCGGCGACCACGGGGTGCAGTCCGGTCAGGTTGACCTGATCGACCTGAATCTTGGCTTCCGCCCGATCACCCTTGGGAGAAGCGGTGCCCGTCGCTTTTAGCGCGCCGCCTTGCTTGACCTTGAGGTTCGTGTCGAACGGAATCGGCGTCTCGCCGTCATTGGTGATGTTCTTGAGGCCGACGTTGATGTCTTCGAAATCATAGACGATTTCGGACGATAAGCTGCGGTCGACGACGCCGAGACGAAATCCCTCGAGTGCAAATACGTTGAGCGCAAAACGCCACGGCTGTCCCTCAGGTTCGGCAGGGGGGGGCTCGGCTTCAGGGTGCTCGGCAACCGTATCTTCCTTGGCCGCGAAGAGTTCGGCCAAATGAATCGTGCCGCTCTTGTCACGGATGATTTGAGTGTTGCCGCCCTTCAGTGCGGCCCGCCCGATGATCGCTTCGCGTTTTTCGAGATCCAGTCGTCCCTCTGTCAGTTCGAGTGCGTCCCAAGCTGCTAAGGGTTCGGGCGAGCCGGGCTCGGTCAGTGCGATCTGGTTCAAAGTAGCCGCCAGCCCGTCGATATTGGCCTTTGTCGTACCCGCTCCGACCTCTGCATCGGCTCTCAGGTCGAGACCGAATCGGTCGACCGAGACGGCATACGGCGACCGGCGGCTGGCATCGGCATAAGCGATACCGACATCGGCGATTTTGAAATTCTCGACTGCGAGCTTCCAAGGCATCTCGGGTGCGGCGTCGGGGGGTGGATTGGTCGGGTTCGAAGCGTTGCCGGTCGGCTGCTCTTTCGCTAGATTTTGCCAGTTCAACGAACCGCTTCCGTCGACGGATGCATTGACCTGGCCATTCTGAATGAGGAACGACGGTACGGTGATCTTTTGGCTAGCCAGGTCGAAGTTGGCATTATTGGCTTCGATCCTTTCCATGGTCAGGATCGGATCGGCAGCCTCGGGCATGGCGAGGCGAAGTCCCGAAAGCGCGAACGCCAGATTGCTGACGGATAGATCGATTTTTTCGGGAGCCTGGCTGTAGTGATAGTGCGCCGACAATGCAGCTTGGCCGGACGGTTCGGCCAAATTGAGGCGGTCTCGGAAGAATTTCCATGGAATGGCCAAGCTGAAAGCATCGAGCCGTAGATCGCCGTCCGAAAGGATTGGTTCCAACGACAGACTTCCCCGCCATTCAAGCGTTCCGCCGTCCGGAAGTTTGGAAATGAGCTCATAAGCGCCCGTCTTCTCCGGCAAGGTTGTGAGCGTATTGAGTTCCAAATCGATCGGACTTACTGTTTCCGTCACGTCGGGATCTTTCGAGTAATCCGCATACTGCACCGAACCGTTGGTCAGCGCGAGTTGCTTGAGTAACAGACGGGGCAGGGGCTCGTCGGGCTGTTCGGGTTCTTCGGATTTTGGTTGCGCCTCCGCGATTTTAGCTAGATTAAGTTTCCCGTCCTGATCGACAACCGCTTTCAGCGAAGGAGATTCAAGGCGGAAATCGGCAAAGGTCCACGCTCGGCGGAAAATGCTTTCCAGTTCGAAATCGACGAACAGCCGGCCAAATTGAAAGACAGGCTGGCCATCCGTGTCCTTAAGATTGAAATCATGGGCGTCGAAAGTAAACAAAAACGGGTTGAATTGGACTTCGCCGATGGAAGCATCCCGTTTAATCTGCTCGGCGGCAATTTTCGGGACGTAGCGTTGCACCAGATAAGGAACTAAAGAAAACCCGGCCAGCGCATAAAGCATGAGCACTGCGGTAATGGTCAGTATCCACGGGTTTCTAGCAATTCGGACCAGCCGATTCATGCGAGTTTGAGCCCCTTAATCTAAGGATTCGCGGAGTGCGACGGTTAAAGTGTAGTAGCCGGAGAATGGGTTGCTGATTCATGCCGACTCCGACAACCTCTTTCCTTTGGGACCGATGGCGGTTGCCTAAAAAAGAGAATTCTTATCTAAGACCACGATAAGCGACAAGCTTCTTCCGACGGCAGGAGGTTTAGGGCATTTTCACTCAAGCATCTTGCATCTGTGCAGAGCGCAGGGGAGTCGTACCCGATCGTGGATTTCGCTCGAGAAGAGCTTTTTATCGGTTATTTTTCACAATTTGTTTTCCCGTGAAACCCTATATATAAACGACAGAAGAAGGTGACCAAAAGGCTGTATCGTTTCACACTGGTTTGACACTCGTGGCTTGGCAGAATACTAAAGTCTTGATAACTTTCACGTCTCTATAAATAAGGGGCTGCTAAGGGCTTCATGTTATATTTTGTCGGGCCACTTCCCGAGCATCTGCTGGAACAGTTGCTAACTACTTAGGTGTCGCCACCTGATTGGACGTGTTGGCCACACTATATACTGTCGAAAATAAGGCCAATGTTTAAAGCTGATCGTGTTTTTTGGGAACGTAACAATACAACGGGACAGACTGAGTGGTTTTTTTTGACGCGGGAAGGCGTAATGGGACCCTATGGATCTGAGGCATTTGCAAGAAAATCACTCGATGAGTTTAAAGAGCGCTGCTTACATATCAGCAGTGATGAAGATAGAGCTTCCGATTCGAACGGCAGCTTCGAACTTATTCGAGACGAATCGGGTTTAACAATACGGAAAATAGATCCAGTAGAGTCAACATAATGCTCATTCGATGAGACCATTCGGCTCCGGCACAAACGCTGAAAAAAACCAACCGGTTAGATTGGACAATACCCTACCTTTCCCTCGCCAGACAGAGCGAAGGAAGTGATGTCCTATGATCGGTCAGCGAAAGGGCTCGTTTTACCGACTATTCCACGGAGCCATTTTCGGCTTTGTTCAAAACCAGGCCGACCAGCGGCGTGTCCTGGAGGGCCGCTATGGCTTGCGACAGCTCGTCTTGGGTTGTCCTTCCCTCCTCGACTACTAACACCACGGCATCCACGTAAGGCGTAAAAGACAGCGCGTCTGCCGTTGCTAAATGGGGCAGGTCAAATACGACAAACCGCGATGGATAGCGGTTCTTCAGTTCTTCCACCAATTTCGCCATTTTCGGCGAGGCAATGAGTTCAGAAGAGTTGAATATCGGCCGTTTCCCTGGCAGAACGACAAAACGGCCGATGCCTTTGGGATTAATGAGAATTTTTTGTATGGGGACGTTGTCCATCAAGTGATCGCTCAAGCCCATCACCGGGTCAATCCCCAAATAGCGATGCACAGTGGGGTCTCTGAGGTTGGCGTCAGTCAATAGAACGGTTTGGTGAACTTCAAGAGCGATGCTTAGCGCCAAGTTGATGGCCGTGAGGCTTTTCCCGCAGCCGGCGCCGGGGCTGGTGACGGCCAGGGTATTCCAGCCTTGTTCGCGCATTTTGTGCAATACTCGGGTGCGGAGAATTTTGTACGCATCGACGAAGGCGCAGGGGTCATATCCCGCGATAACTCGTTGGCGGCGCAGTAACTCCCTCGAGAGCGTTACGGTTCTGGTTTGCGTGTACTGGATGTTTTCCAGTGAAACGAGGTCCGTTTTGGGAACCTGCGGGGATACCAGTGAGGAATCCTGGTGGTGCTGTTGTCCAAATGCTCGACCGATACTTTCCATAGTATGTCCTTCCCTGTAAGGTTGGTTTCGGGGACCGGCCGATCCATCGTCAGCGCCGAATTCGGCCGATCTGGGTAACGGTTGCAGTGCAACCGAATCTCATAAGCTCAGCTTAAGAGCGAATCCATTTTACGTAAACCCCTGAACCATAGGACGTCCAGCGGTATCCAAAGCCAGTGGATTAGAGCCACGATCAATAAGATAAAACCTAGCGTCGCCAGTGCGGCGATAGTTCTCAGTTTCTGTTGCTGTGAAACATCCTCGTCGGTTTCGAAGTAAGGGATAACGGCGAGCGGTGGCCCGCCTGCCAGTGCGGTTACCAATTTCATTCCTCGCACGGATTTGTCCATGTTTTCCATCAGCAGCACGTATCCGAGTCCTCCGGCAATGGCCAGCATCACGCCGAGGAAGGCGATGGCGGGCCGGTTCGGTTTGATCGGCTTCTCGGGTAACAGCGGAGGCTCGATAATGGAAAACCGCTCACCTTTGCTCTTTTTCTCAAGTTGCTCGGCTACTTCGGCTTCCATCTCTTTAGCCTTCAACTCGCGGTAACGAGCGGTGGCATTTTCATAATCCCTGACTAGCTCCAAATATTGTCGTTCTACTCTGGGACTTTGCACCAGTCTGTTTTCGTATTCGCTGAGCTTTGCTTTGATTTCCTCGCGCCGCTGTTTCAGAGCCCGCAAATCCTGGATGGTGCTATCACGTTGCGCCTGCAGCGTGATATAGGCAGGATTCTCGGGTTGGTTAGCCGCTATGTCTCTGACCGCCCGGGTCGTTTGCGCCTTCTTTATTTCCGCGTCTAATGCGGAAATCTGCTTTTTTAGATTAACGACATCCGGATGATTTTCGGAGTATTTCTCTCGGAGCGCCGCTAATTGACCGTCCAAATGGATAAGTTGCTTCGCCAGTTCCAACCCGCTGTCGGGGTCGCCGGCATCCAGTTTGAGCGAATCGATTTCCAGGCGCGCTTTGACAACATCGGGGTGTTTATCCGAGTAGCGGCTGGCCATCGCCAAATACTCGGTCTTAAGGCTTTTCAACCGGTCCTGAGGACTGAGAATGCGTTCTCCGGTTGAAGAGATGACCGGAATATCGGGTTTGATTTGGGCTAGTTGGCCATCCAAATAGAATTTGCGGTCCTCAAGGGAGAGGATTTCGTTGTCAATCTGCATCAAGTCGCGCTCGGTTCTATCCATGAGTTCGATATTAATCTGCTTCTGTTCGGGCAGACTGTTCAGGTTCTGTTCCTTGAAGTCGGCCAGTTTCTTTTCCAAGATCGAAACATACTCACCCATCTGTTTGGTTTCTTCCTTGAGGAAATCCGAGGTTTCAGCGGTTCTCTGGGTGCGAGTCTTAAGATTCTCTTCCAGGTAAAGCGAAGTGATTTCGTTGGCAACGCGTTGGGCAAGATTTGGATTGCGATTATCGTAGGACAGCGTAAACGCAATCGTTGCGGTAGACGGTCTGCCGGTGCGCGGGTCGATAATGTCGGCACTAATCGTGTCCAGTACGACATCCTCGCGCATTCGTTCGACGACTTCCTCTTCAGTGAGCCGTTGGCGCGCATCGGGATATAGATCGAATTTCTCGATGATCTTGTTCAGGTTGCTCCGCGTCATGACCCGCTGACTGATCATTTGCAGCCGTTGCGTGGCGTAGGTCGTAATGGTCGATCGCACTAGATCGGGTGGAATTTCCTGCTCTTCGATCAGAATCGTTGCAGTGGAGCGATAAGTCGACGGCAGCAGGAAAGCGAGCAGCAGGGTGAGGGATAAGATCCCAGTTAGGATTGCCGCAAATTGGAGCTTGCTACGCTTGAACGCTAGGACATAGTCGTGAAGTCCTTTTTCTTCCATGATCCCCTCGCCAATCCATCTAGTCAGTACTGTAGCTTATCCCATTGATAGCGGATCGTCAGAAAAGCGGCATGTGATTCGGGAATATTGGAGACGACATCGATCTCTTGCCGGCTGTACTGGTACGATGCGGTAAGCGACCAATTCTCGGTCCAATTCCAGATCAGATCGCTTTGAGCGCGGAAAAATTGACGGTTGAGTGCTATGTTACGCTGATCGACGGTGGTGCGATCTGCATAATAGATTTGAATCAGACCGCTAACCTTTGGAGTGAATCTATGTTTGTCGCTGAAGGTTACCGTGTCGGCCTCGATTAAATTTCCGTAAATATCCGGGTAGGTTGTGTGCGTGTAATTCAGACTCAACTCGTCTAATTCGAAGCGCTTGGTGGCGCCGGCATTAATCAGATAAGTCAAAGAATCGCTGCTAAAGTGTTCAACGTTAAAAAGTATCGGATTTCCTAAGATGTTCCTGAAAGTAGTTCGGGAGCCGGATTCCGTTATATTGTATTGACCACCGGCGCCAAGATTGATCTTGAACGTTTCGTCGATGGCATAGGAAAAGCCGGCCATTGCCGTGGCGTATTCGATTTTTATATCTTCCGATCGATTCTCGTACGTTCCTAAAATGTGGAGGTCTAAGAAATCCAAGGTCCCAGGGACGATTGTTGTGCTCCCCGGCGAAGTGTAGCTAACGTAGGAGAGTGAGCTGTTCAGTTGCAATCGCTCGCTGTAGTCATGGATCAGACCAATCGAGCCGGAATGGGTTTGGTAATGCGGATAAAAGGTATTTTCTTTGTTCTTGTATTCGGTATTCTGATATCGGTAATCCAAATTGAGGCTGGTGTTTTCGCTCAAATCGTAGGTCCACGATGGATTGAGTGATTGGCTGTTTCGCCTAACCTGATCAAATACCAGATCGTTGGTTTCAAGGAACGAAGTTCGAGTCGAATCCCTGATGTAATCACCTCGAAGAGCAAATTGGCTGCGTTCGGTAACAAAATAGCTGCCAGTCAAGGACACAAATTGGTTCAGAGTATCCAGGCCTTTTTGATCATAAAAATAATTGTCAAGCCGAACATTTCCGTTAAGTTTCCATATTTCTTCCGCGGCTGAAAATTGGGTGTTCAAGCCGAGTCTCGCACCCCAGACATCAGTGTGTGGACCGGGCGTAAGAAAAAGATTGGTGTTGTATTCCTGCCCCACGTTGGCGTCTCCTTGGAAGGTGTATTCCACGGCCTCCGCATCCACAGCGAGAAATAATCCGGTGATGATGCATGCGATATAACGTCGAAGGCTTCCTTGTCCGCTCCCACCAATGGCGTCACTCAGTTTGATGTTATGCATGCAAAGTTAGAGCTAGTAATACGGGTAGCTGACGGCAGCGATTTTAGGATCGGTGCTTCAACCATTCGCAAGATGTCAGGGAACCACCACGACGTCTCCTCTTTGCAGCAAAATATCTTGCTCCAGTGCGTTTCCACTGGCGACTTCGTCGTAATCGAATGGTAATGCAACTTCCTTTCCGCCTACCTGGCGTATGATCCTGATATCGTCGTCGTCGGCAAAAGGTGTAAGTCCGCCAGCCATCGATAATGCCTGCATGACTGAAACCCGGTTCGGAGTAATAAATTCGCCTGGTTTGTTGACTCTGCCTACCACGTAAATTTTATGGTTTAAATTGATCAGAGAGACGCTGACCTCCGGCTCAGCAAAGAATTCGGAGAGTTTTTTGGCGATTTCAGCTTTGATTTGGTTGACGGTCAAACCGCCTGCTTGCAACTCGCCGATGAGTGGAAAGGTGATTCCGCCATCTGGCCGTACCAGAGTCTGTTTGGTTAATCCGTCCTCTTTCCAGACGGAGATCTCCAGAACATCCCCGGCGCCGACAACATAATCTGGAGGTACGGGCGCCGATGGGTTGACTAAGGAGGCGGACGAGGGATCAGCGGAGACCGAGGAGACGAGTTGAGCGACAAGCGCAAAAGCTAAAAATCCATTTTTCATGGCGCACATCTATGAGAAGTTACGAGAAACCGATCAGATAAATCGGCTCGTACCTGCTGGACCAAGATTGTCCTTAACGGTATGGTTCAAGCATACTATAGTCTATAATATTTTTCACGCTCATTGCAATCCGGATTGAGGAGTAAAATGAGGCTTAAGGACAGGCCGGCGATTCTTTTTCTTTCCAATCTCTTTGCATCGGGAGTCTTGTGCTGGGCGACGTAGGCTGCGCGACCGCAAGAAACCGGTGCACTTCAAGTCCACTGCATCGTGCTCGGGTTCGCTAATTTGAGCTGATTTCAACAGTTATATATCAGGGACGATATCCATGCTGATCAGGACATTAGCTTTCATAGGTCTCTCATGGAGTTTAACCAACATTCTGACCGGGTGCGGCGGCGCTGAGGAACGCAAGGCGGAGCATCTGGAGCGAGGACGAAAATATCTCGAACAACGGAATTTCGATAAGGCGAAGATCGAATTCAAAAACGTCTTGCAGATAGATCCTAAGTTCGCCAAGCCTTACTTCTATTTGGGGCAGATCGAGGAGGCACACAAGAATTGGCAGAACTCGTTCTCCCTCTATCAAAAGGCCAACGATCTTGATCCGGGCGATCTGGACGTGAAAGTCAAGTTGGCGAAGCTTTACATGTTGGGCAAGCAGCTTGATAAAGCCGACGAACTACTGAACACGGTGCTGAGTGCTAAGCCCGAAGATATCGACGCAAGGATGGTAAAAGCGGGCTTATTGAGTCTTAAAGGCGATCAAGCCGCTGCCATCAACGAACTTGGCCGTATTACGGCAGAGCAGTCGTCCCGAGTCGATGCGTTTTTGGTTTTGGCGATGCTCTACAGTCAACAGAACAATCTCAACGAGGCCGAGAGGGTTTTGGAGCGGGGCGTGAGTGCCAACCCGGGCGATACCTCGCTGCAAACGAGCCTGGCCAAGCTCGCCATTCGGATGAATAAGCTCGACAAGGCGGAAAATACTTTTAAAGCAATGCTGTCTAGTGATCCCCTTAACGTTGGGCACCGCAAATTGCTGTCGGAATTTTATATTCAACAAAAACGCTGGGGCGATGCGGAGCGGGTGTATCGCGAAGCCATTCAAGTCAGTCCTGATGACAGCCAGCGTTACATTTTCCTCGCGGACTTTTTGGCAAAATCCGGCAAATCCGGTGAGGCGGTCACGGAGCTTACCAAAGCGATTGAGATTTTTTCGGATAAAGCGGATCTGCGCTTCGCCCTAGCTAAGCTTCATGAGCAGCGCAAGGAAACCGATAAGGCGGAGCGGATCTATCGAGAGATCGTCGTCTTGAAGAAATATGCTCCGGATGCCTTAAAAGCGAAAAATCGTTTGGCTTTGCTGGCCCTGGCTCAAGGCCAAGTGGATGAGGCGACAGCGTTGGCCGATGAGGTTCTGGAAGCGAATCCCGGAGATCGCCAAGGGCTCTTGCTGCGAGGACGCATTGCCTTATTCCGCAAGGATGGTCAAAAAGCAATTGCAGCGTTCCGTTCATTGCTCAAGGATCAGCCCGACTCCTTGGAAATACTCGATTTGTTGGCTGCCGCGCATATGCTGGATGGCAAGCCTGTGCTCGCTCAGGAAAGTCTCGAGAAAGCGGTGGTGGCAAATCCTGATAAATTCGAGGCGCACAAAAATCTGATCGAGTTCCTGGTTGCCCAAAAGAATTATTCACTGGCCTTGGAAAAGATCAATGACTTCTTAAAGCGGCACTCCGATAGCCTGGAAGCGCTGGTGCTCAAATCGGACGTTTTGGCAACAGCCGGAAATCATGAGGAACTGGAGACTACCTTGAAACAGATCAAGGCAGGCTTTCCTGAAAATCCTACCGGCGGGTTCCGTTTGGGCAGACTCTATCAGATGCAGAAAAAATATGATTTGGCTTTGGCCGAATATGAAGAAGCACTTAGAAAATCCAAGAACGATTATGAGATCTTGAAGGCCATTCTGGGAAGTTATGTCGAGAAAGGGCAACCCGAAAAAGGTATGGAACGAATCAAGAAAGTTCTGAGCAACAATCCGAAAGATGCGGGCGCTTACCAATTGCTCGGCTTGTATTACTTGGGCGAGAAACAAGAAATGGAAGCCGTCAAGTTTCTGAGTTTGGCCATTCGGTCCAACCCTCGTTGGTTGCTTCCTTATGCAAACCTTGGAGCTTATTACGAGCAAACGGGCCGACGGGATCTGGCGCTAAAAACGTATCATCAGGCACTCGACTCTTTGCCTGGGGATCCGGCTGTACTAATGAACTTGGCTCGAGTTTATGAGAGCTCCAAAGACTATGAAAATGCGATTAAACAGTATGAAATCATCCTTAAATCAAATCCTGACAACATGTTGGTCCGCAATAATCTTGCCAGCGTGCTGAGCTCTGATAGCCGGAGGAAAGACAGGTTGGACCGGGCTCTCGAGCTTGCGAGGGAGTTTGATAAAACCGAGGAGCCGGTATTTTGGGATACGCTGGCTTGGATTTACTATCAAAAGGGTGATTACGAAAGAGCTTTGCCTTTACAGTTGAAAACCACGCAGAGATTTCCGGAGGTGCCGATCTACCAATATCACCTGGGTATGATCTATCTCAAGAAAGGGGAGCGTGCGGCGGCGGCGGAGCATCTTCAAAATGCCGTGAACTCCGGAAAAGAGTTTGTCGGCCTGGAAGATGCTCGCAACGCCTTAACATTGGCTACTGAAGGGACTTAAGGCGCTTACTTGCCTATTTAGCGCAAGCGCGGGAACAAAAGATCGATGTGTGTCACTCTTCCGAAGGCTTGCCGGAAGATCGTGAACGGCACCTGGCAGTATCTCGATTTAGCGCTCTTTTTCGACAGTTAGCGGATACGGAAGGTATCAAGAGTTCTGCGTAAAAACGTTCGGATGTGGCGAAGTGAATTATCGCCAAAGCGTCAGCTCTTGTGACTGATAACCTGGCGGTACCTGTAGCCGGTCATCGGGAGATACCGAGTCAGTTATCCGGTTTAAGGCCATAATGGTCGGGCGCTTGCCGGAAAAGTCCACCATTTCGACCGGCACACCCGCCAAATCGCTGAGCTCGATCGGCGGTAACGATATCCCGAATTGGCTCGCAAAGCCTTGTGCCTTTGTAGCTATCCGCTGAGTGAAAGCGAGCAGAGAGCGAATCGTCGCGTAATCGTCGGCCGATAGCTGCATCGATGACGGATTCGCAAGACATACCTCTGCCAGTTTGGCTGATCCCTTTAGTACGTCTAGCTGTTCGCAGTTGATGCCCGCCACTTGTTTGTCTCGCCCCGTCTTGACGAGCCGTGAGCCACTCGCCGGATTCTCGCCGGAACCGAGCTGGTCTATCGAAATTCCTCCCAACATTTCTTCCCATTTAGCCCGCTGCTTCGGGGATAGCTTCTTGAGTTGATCGCCCAAACCCTGGAGGACCGGCTGAAGATCTTGGGTCTGACGGGCGATTTGATCGATCTTTTCTTCGGTTATGGGGGTAAAACGTTGTTTCTTATGGTCGATTAAGACCAGGCGTTCATCCGCGCGCTGATAGAATATATCCAAATTGTGATCGCCGCCGGCGCCTTTGACCATAATTTGGCCATCTTTGACAACAACCGGTTGAACAGCCTTTTTTTGCCCCTCTTCCACGTGGAATTCGATGGTGCTGTCCGCATTGGAAGGAGAGAGCCCAAATAGATTAGTTACGAGGACCAGAGTGAAAACTTTTCGATATTGCATACGGAGATTCCGGAGGTGCTCGCTTACTGCTCAAGGAGACGAATTAAGATCGGTCTTTAACCGCAGGAAAATCGATGTCGTGTCGTCGTTTGAATACAGCAAGCAAATCATGTTTGTCTAACTCAGGTTAGAATGGATCATCATCACATCAGAACGCATTGTGACACGCGTATTCGACTTGCGACAATCGGCTGAGTGACTTCAGGATGGCGTCAACGCTGAACGAGTTCAATATGGAAGATATACCTACTATAGAGAGTTCAGAGAACTCGCCGTGCGAGGTAGCGCCATCGATATGGCGGTGAGTATCATTATCGGAGCTGTTTTCGGCGCTATCGTAAAATCGTTGGTGGACGACGACGTTATTATGCCGCCAAGAGATCTGTTGTTGGGAAATGTCGAGTTTTCGAATCTTTAAAAGAATGCCCGTGCTGCTTGTCGGCAGTAGCGCTAAGGGCAACGCGCCGTTCGCAGCGGACATCCGAGCTTAAACTATAGGTGAGACAGTGGCGGGCGGACACACGCATGTTCATGTCGATACGATTGGAGGGCGTGCAAAATTCCGGTTGGGGCTTTCGGTTGTCCTAACGGTCGCGTTCGTTATCTTCGAAGCCTTCGCTGGGCTGATTGCGAATAGCTTGGCGCTATTGACCGACGCGGCTCACAATCTGACGGATGTTCTTGCCTTGGTGCTTTCATGGTATGCGCTCCATCTGGCCGAACAGCCTTCCCATGCCGGCAAAACCTTCGGTTATCATCGTGTCGGCATTCTTGTCGCTCTTATCAATTCCACCACGCTAACCTTGATTTCGGCTGGAATATTTTATGAAGCGTATGAGCGTCTCATCTCGCCTCCGCCCGTCACCGCCGATATCCTGATTGCTGTCGGCGCTGCTGCGTTCGCAGTCAATCTGGTAACAGCATGGTTGGTAAGCCATGGCGCCGAGCATGATTTAAACCTTAGAAGCGCGTTTATTCATTTGCTGGGCGACGTGTTTTCGACTGCCGGAGCGGTCCTTGCAGGCATCGGCATTTGGCTGACTGGACTCTATTGGCTTGATCCTTTAGCCAGCGTCCTAATCGGCTTGCTTATTCTCTGGAACGCATGGGTGATTTTGCGAGAAACCATAGACATCTTATTGGAAAGTACGCCCCGCGATATCGAAATGAGCTCCATGGTGCGTGATCTTCTCCAAATCGAAGGTGTGAAGGGCGTGCATGATCTTCATGTTTGGAGTATTTCGAAAAGTTTTCGCTTTCTATCGGCGCATATCGTCATCGACGACGTCCTGATCAGCCAGGCCGCATTAATACAGCTCGAGATCAAGGAGATGATTAGGACCAATTATGGCATCGGTCATTGCACCTTACAGTTGGAGTGCGAGGGGTGCGATCCGGATTCCTTGTACTGTGACATCAATCATTACCATAATCACCGGCACGTCGATAACCATCATGCCGCAAGGTGAGCGGATTAGATGAAGATAGTTAGTTTTCGAATGCAACGGAATCCATGTCCCTTCTGCTCTCGCATATAGAAGCAACTACATCGACTCACCTCCTGATAATGCAGCGCGGCCGGCCTAAAGCCAAGAGCCTAAACGCTCGATAGTCGACCTAAGATTGAATGTCCGTGTTTCGATTTTGCTTAGAATTCCTAAAAGCGGTATCATTAATGGCTTACGGGGCGTAGCGCAGTCTGGTAGCGCACCTGTATGGGGTGCAGGTGGTCGGAGGTTCAAATCCTCTCGCCCCGACCATTCAAAACAAAGGCTTATCGAGTGTATCGGTAAGCCTTTTTTATTGGCGTTAAGTTACGGTACTCAAAGCACATGGCTATCGATGATGGTCCCTGACAAACGCTGAAACGATGCGAGCAGAACAAGGTTTGCGTTTTGTGCTGTCACGTCCTCTTGTCAGCTCGTTTTCAGGTGATCCGATTGCTCGGCTTGAGCCGGCCAGAGCGGAAAATCGTCGGTCTGGCACTGCCGGATCGGGCGAATGAACGCGGTCCCGAGAGTTCGCGTCGCCTCGATCGCCGAAATCCGTTCACAGATCCGAAAACCCACGGCCCTCAGGAAGCGCCGGACCCTCACGCGCTACAGGTCCACCTGTCGGGCAATGGCGCGGATCGACCATCCTTACCGATCCAGATCCAGGATCGTTCGATCGTGCGCCAGACGCTGCGCGCACTGCTCGGTCCGCTCCCGTTCGGCGCGAGTCAGGCGGATGGGCGGCGCCTCTGAGGTGGGCTCCGGAGCGGCCGCCGTCGCCACCGGTGTAGCGACTAAGGCTTCGGCAGTACGCTGAAGTTCTCAGTGAGGGTGGCTCAAAACCCGTTCCACGGTTTCCCTCAGGTTCTTCAGGAGGTGCCAACGGTCGGTGACTTGAAGCGCCTGGGGCGCCCATCGACTACCGCGAGGCGACTCAAAGATCCGCTAAATGCCGGCGGCCTGACCGCAGGCGGGAAAGCTGTATGTAATGGGTCGGATTCAGGAATAGTTCGTCCATCTCACCCAAATCGTCCACGGTGAGGCCCTGCTTCACCAGCACGTTCAGGTACTGGAACGCGTCCTTCGCCCCATAGCCCACATGGTGGGCACCCAGCACGCGGCGCGAGTCTCCGTCGACGACGAGCTTCTGATAGCCAGACATGTGGGGTTTCGCCATGGCGTACAGCATGGTACGGTCGGAAGCAGGCAGGGCGGCGTTCAATCCATTAGGGCTGTCAGGCGGCATTTTGATGATGACCACGTTTCTGTATTTGGCGCGTGCCTCAGCCTCGCTCAGCCCCAACCAACTGACTTCGTAATGGGTGTGGAGAAAGTCGGGAAAATCCTTCGGCTCATAATGTGCTTCAACACCCATGATATTGCGGGCCGCATACATTCCGCTCTTGCGCGCCTTGAACATTTCCATGGGGGCGCCGATCAGATCGCCGATCGCATAGACGTCCGGCACCGAGGTTTGCAGCCGTGAATTGACGAGAATCTCATTGCGCGGGCCTACCTTGACGCCCAGCGCTTTTGCCGGCATTTCCGAGTTGGGAATCTCGCCCAGTGCCGTGAAGACGAAATCGGTTTCGATCCGCTTTTCGCCAACGGGCGTCCGCACCACCACCGCCTTAACCTTGCCCTCGCCGTCGTCCTCGATGCGCAGGGCCTCCGAGCCCTCCCAGACTTCGACGCCTTGCTCCTTCATGCGATCCAGAACGTAAATGCGGATTTCCGCATCGGGAATCAACTTCAGGCATTCGGTGCGCACGACCAGGATCGTTCTCCGACCGGTGGCGCTGAAGAACGACCCGTACTCGACTGCCGTCTTGCCGCCGCCGAGGACCACCACGGTGTCGGATGGCTCGTAATCCAGGGTCTCGACCAAGCTGACGTTGCTGTAGACGCCCTTGAGACCGCTTCCCGGGATGTCCAGCGCCTGCGGCCTCGCTCCCAGGCCGAGCACGAGGTTCTTGGCCGTAAACCTGCGACCGGCTACTTCCACGGTGTGCGGATCGACGATCCGGCCGGGCGCGTTGAGGATGTATTCGAGATCGAGCTGTTCCTTGCTCTGATAATTCATCATGGCGTGGGGACCGGTGCGGCCTCGGCGGAACAGATCGACCACGTCCTTGATCGACGTGACCACGCCGGCCATGGCCGGAAACCACAGCGTGCCGCCGAATGTGCGCTGAAGCATGAGTTCCGCCGCGCAGTCCGAGAACACGTGATGGGGAACACAGGCATTGTGCGGACAGGAACCGCCCAGAAACGGCCAACGCTCGATGACGAGTTGCCGGCCCCCCATGGCGCGCAGATAAGCCGAGCCGAAGCGGCCGCCGGCGCCGCCTCCCAAGAAAATAGCGTCGTATTCCCGATCGTCCTTTTCGTCGATGTTGACTATTGCCGCATCGATTTTCTTATCGTGCAGCGATTCGATGAGATTCCCCCACTGCTCGATCGTCAGCTTCTCGTCACGAACATTGATGGACTTCGTTGTGGTCATCGGGGTCTTCCCGCTGAAGCTAAGGTCAACGCATGCAGCAGGAACACCCCATCACCGCGGCCATCGTCAGTGTCGCATAGGTCATGGTGTGATGGGCGGCGCCCGGTTTGGCGTCGAACAACAGGGACACCACGCGGCCGTTCGGGACATCGTCCGGCACTTGTTCGATCTTGAACCAGGTGCCGAGATAGTTCCCGGCGCTGTCGACATGATCGCCGGGCTGCTCGGACGGCGACGGGCAGACCTTCATGACGGGCGCAATCGGCGCCACTCCTCTCGTATAAGCCATGATCCAGACGTCTCTCATGGGGAATGCCTTCGATGCTTGTTAGTTATTAGTACATAACCATAAATAACTAAACACGTCAATCAACGACACGATCAGCCAACAAGTTCGGCAGGCGCGTGACATGAATTGATAAGTATTGACAACTAAAATTATTAATGTCGTAATAAATCGAACGAAGGAAAGAGCATATTGGCAATTATGGATAGCAATGGGTTCCATTAACCCGAGAATGGTCGTTTCGGCGCCGGTCGGACGCAATGGGCACTGCACCGACGCCGGAAACTGATTCCCCGGAACCGGAGGAGAAAGCGATGATCTTGAATGGCGCAGAAGTACTGATTCCCACCAGCATGGTCGGCAACTATCCCAACCCGCGCTGGTGGGATGCGGAGTTTGCCCGACACTTCACCGGAGACCAGCAGCCGCCCGATGCGATGTGGCAGGAGGCGCTGGAAGACGTGGTCGGCGCCATCGTGCGCGACCAGGAAGCCGCCGGTCTCGACATCATTTCGGATGGCCGGGTCCACGGCGACAACTATGCCGACCAGGCGCTGTATTACTACATGCGGCGGCTCGGCTACGACCTCCGGGGCGGCCACCTGGGCTTTCCCATCTACAGTCGCCTGCATTCCGGCACAGTCACGCAGGAGATCAAGCGGCACGGCGCGCTCATGGTCGAGCAGGCGAAGGCCTTGCGGAAGGCGACCCGAAAGCCGATCAAGGTGCAATACACCGGCGTTCAGGTGCTCGCGCAATGCACCCATGATCTTTATTACGCATCCGGCCGCGAGCGCGCGCTGGCCATCGCGGCGGCCATCAACGAAGACCTGAAAGAAGTCGAAGCCATCGGCGCGGACTTCATTCAGCTCGACGAATTCACCTGGCCGTACTTCTTCGAAGACTATGCCATCGAGGCGTTCAACCGCGCGGTCGAAGGCATCGACAAGGCGAAAATCATCGTCCACGTCTGCTGGGGCAACTGGGGCGGCACGCCGGCCTATCAGCCCGACGAGACCGCGAGTTCGGGCGAAGTGTACGACCTGACGAAACGCCAGGGGAAAGCGCCGTCCGCGACGGCCTCGATCATCCCGAAGGCATATGAAGCGAACATCAGCGTGCTCAATCTCGAAAACTGCGGCCGCCGCTCGGACGACCTGTCCGGCCTCGATGTCATTAGGCAGCATCCGCTTCCGCCGAATATCGATTTCTGGGCCGGCGTGATCGATGTGAAAAGCACGATCACCGAGACCGCCGACGAGGTGGCAGGCCGGATTCGGAAACTCCTCGAATACGTTCCGGCGGACCGTCTCGGCGTTACCACCGACTGTGGGCTAATCCTTTTGCAGCGGTATATCGCCAAGGACAAGATTCATGCGCTGGTGGAAGGGACGAAGATCGTTCGCGAGGAACTCAGGGCAAGCCAGGTCTCCGCCAAAAAAGCATAGAGACAAAAGCGGGAGCAGGCTTCGGTCCGCATTCAACACTCTCAGACATCGATCGACTATGGACTTCAATAATCACACTTCATTGACAGACCGAGTCGTCGCCATCACCGGCGGCGCCACGGGTATCGGATTTTCCACCGCCGAGCGTTGCGCAGCGGCCGGCGCGCGCATCGCCATCATCGATCTTTCGCCGGAACGTGGCGCCGCCGCGGTTCAGACCCTGCGCGAGCGAGGATGCACGGCCAATTTCTATCGCGCCGACGTGACCGACGAGGCGCAGATCACCAAGGCGATAAATGATGCGGAACGGGAATTGGGCCCGGTGACTGGTCTCGTCAACAATGCCGGCATTGCGGGCTTCGGATCGGTGCACGAAGCGAAACTCTCCGACTGGGACCGCATCATGGCGGTCAACGTGACCGGGACGTTTCTCGCCTCGAAAGCCGTGATTCCAGGCATGCTCGCACGCGGCTACGGATCCATCGTCAACTTCGGCTCCGTGGCCGGCATGGTCGGTATCCCCACGATGGCGGCGTACTGCGCGGCCAAGGGCGCCGTGGTGAACCTTACCCGGCAGATGGCTGCCGATTATTCCGGCAAGGGAATCAGGGTCAACGCCGTCTGCCCCGGCACGGTAGCCTCGACCGACATGGGACACCAGCTGCTGGGCAGCGACAGCAGCCCGGAGGTGCAGGCCAGACGCCTGGCCAAATATCCCATCGGCCGTTTCGGCGAGCCCGGCGATATCGCCGCCGCCGTGCTCTTTCTCCTTTCCGATGAGGCCGCCTTCGTGACCGGCGCCGCGTTCGCGGTCGACGGCGGGATGACCGCGATATGAACGCCGCAAACCCCACGGAAAGACGGGGGAGCGCGGCCATCTATACGGCCGGCTCCAAGCGGGTGCCGCTGTCCGAGCTCGCCGTGCTGGTCAACGACGGCGACACGGTGGCGGTGGGCGGAGGGCTTTCGTCGCGGGAGCCGATGGCCCTGCTTCGGGAGTTGCTCCGCGCCAGCCGGAAGGGCCTTCACGTCGTCGGTTCGGCGCACGGTATCGACATCGACCTCTTGTGCGGCGGAGGAGCCGTCGCGGCGACCTCGGAGAGCTACGTCGGGTTCGAACAGGATTTCGGCATGGCGCCGAATTTCCGCCGCGCCTGCGAGGACGGTTCGGTCGAGGTGAACGACAATTGCTGCTACACCCTGGTTCAGCAGCTTCGGGCGGCCATCGCCGGGCTGCCGTTCATGCCGATCCGCTCCGTGCGCGGCACCGATATGCTGAAGCTGCATCCCGAATTCAAGATCATGACCTGTCCGTTCACCGGCCAGGACCTGGTCCTGGTGCCGGCCCTGAAACCCGACGTCGCGCTCATCCACGCCCAGTACGGGGACGAACAGGGGAATCTCCGCATCGAGGGGCCGCCCGTCGCCGACATTCTGTTCGCGCAGGCATCGAAGAAAGTCATCGCGACCGTCGAAAAGATCGTGAGTACCGAGCGGCTCAAGGAGCTGGGCGGTATCTCCATTCCCTATTTCTACGTAACGGCTCTGGCCGAAGCGCCGTTCGGCGCCCACCCGACCGCGTGCTATCCGTTCTACGCCTACGACCGCGCCCACACCCAGCTCTATTACGCGGCGGCGAAGGACGGCCCCGAGGCGTTCGCCAAGGTCTACCTGGACCGCTACGTCTTCGAGTGCCGCGACCAGACCGAATACCTGGATCGGATCGGCGGGCCGGCGGTGACCGAGCGCCTGAGACGATGGTCGGAAAGCGCGGCGTCTTGGCTCGAACTCTATCGGGAGGCCTGATCATGTCTTCAACCTGCACCCTCGGCGAGATGATGATCCATAGGCTCGCCCAGACGATTCCGGACGGCGCACTCACCTTTCACGGCTTCGGGTCTCCGTTGGTACAACTCGCCATGCACGTAGCGAAGCGCACCCACGCGCCCCGCATGGTCCTGATCGCGGGGGCGACCTATGGCGTCAATCCGGAGCCGTCCTTTCTCACGGCCACGACCAACGACTGGACCATGGACCGGGGCGCCTCCTCCTCGCTCAGTATCGGCGAGCTGTTCGACCTGGCCGCCTCGGGGCGGCTCCACCGGATGTTTCTGTCGGGCCTCCAGATCGATCGCTGGGGAAACTGCAACGTGACCGGGCTGGGCGAATCCTTGACCGGGCTCAAGCTGCCTGGAGGCGGCGGCGGCTGCAATCTGTCCTGCGACGTGGGCGACCTGACGCTGTGGACGGCGGCCCATCGCTGCCCGCCCAACAAGCACGGCGTCCGGAAATTCCGTATCGTCGACAAATGCGATTTCGTGACCAGTCTCGGCCATCGCGCTGCCGACGGCACCCCGCGGCAGCAGCTCGGCCATATCGGCAACGGTCCGGAGTGGCTGGTAACCGACCTTGGCGTATTCGATTTCGATGCTTCGGGCCATCTGCGCCTACACGCGCTCTATCCGGACACCACGGTCGAGGAGATATTGGCGAATACCGAATTCGCGCCGCTCATCAGCGATGCGTTAACGGTCGCCGACACGCCCACGCAGGAGGTGGTCGACATCATCCGCCGACTGGACCCGCTGAAGATCCACGAGAAGGAACTGCGCCCGGAAGATCGTCAGAGGCGCTTCGAGATCAAGGCCGTTTGAGGTACAAGCCATGGCTGCCGCATCGGGAATGCCCTCGCTGAAACACCGCAGGAATCTGGTCCAGATTCCCTACCGCGGCGTGAGCTATCAGCCGTATGCGGGGGAGATGACGGAAACCGCGATTGTCGGACATTTGCTCGGCAAGGAAGCCTACCGCCGCACGCATTTCGTCATCTTGCACGACGGGGAACGGCGGCATGCGCTTGCGGCCATCGAAGTGGCGGATCGCGAGACATTGTTTTCGCCCATCGATCATGTCGAAGTGCTGGCCTTGCCGGAACAGTGCGTTTTCGTCAAGGACCCGGCGACAGATTGCGCCAACCGTTCCGCCCTCGCCGAACTCGCGGCGAGAAACGGCGTGGGCCCGGATCGGACCCTGATCTGCGAAGGCAAGTACGACCATATCAATTTCATCCACCGTCCGGACCCCCTCATTCTGCGGGTTGTCGAGGTCGTGCCGCCGGAGCCGCCCAAGCTGATGGGGCTGGTGGAGCAGGTATTGAGCTACGCCGACCTGCCGCCCATCCGTCCCGTGCTGGAACGGATCGATCTGCGCGATCTCTGCGCCTCGGTGAGCCCGAAGCATTACCTGGTGCCCTGCCGCTCCGGCGGACTGGACGAGTTGGGCGCGCCGGTGCATTTCCTGGACGAACGTCCGCCCGAGCGGCTGGAGTGGGTGCTGGTCGGCTGCGAGCGCAGTCTGCAGTTCCACCGACATTACTACGGGGACGAGCCGCTGCGGGTCGAGATGTGTCCGCGCCGGATCGCCGGGAAAGGCGACGGGCCGACGATCCTGAAATGCTGCCTGCTCGAATTCGATATCGAATGGGAGGGGAATACCCTCATCGTGCCCTGGGGAGCCGATCTCTCCATGATCGAACGAGCGTTAAAGGAATGGGTGACTCATGCTCAATAAAGCCGATCGTCCCTGGGCCGGCGTCTGGGCGGTGGATGCCGCGCTCGATCTCCGCGAAGGACCGCCGCGGCAGGGCGTGACGATGGTCATGGACAGCGGGGTCGGGATGACGGCGCTGCACGACATTCTCGACCTGGCCGGCGGCCACATAGACCACTGGAAACTCGCCTTCGGGACTTCGGCCTTGATGGTGCGGCCGGCTCTGGAGCGGAAACTCGAGGCCCTGGCGGATCGCAAGATTCTGACCTTTCCCGGAGGGACTTTGCTGGAAGCGGCCATCGTCCAGCAGCACTGCCGCGACTATATGCGGCGCGCCCGCGAACTGGGATTCACGGCGGTGGAGATCTCCGAGGGCAGCATCGATCTGCCCGGCGACCGCCGCCGCCGGATCGTAGACTGTGCGCGGAATGCCGGGCTGGTCCCCATCACCGAAGTCGGGAGGAAAGATCCCGCCCGGCAGCCGTCCGCCGGCGAACTGATCGAGCAGGCGCACCGGGACCTCGACTGGGGCGCTGCCTGGGTGATCGTCGAGGCCCGCGAATCGGGCCAGGGGATCGGCATTTACGATCGCGGCGGCCAAATTTGCGAGACGTTTTTGGAAACTATCGTCGACGGTTTGGGCGACCGGGTGGACCGCCTCATCTGGGAGGCCCCGCTCAAGGCCCAGCAAGCCGCCCTGGTGCGGCGCTTCGGCCCGAACGTGAGTCTCGGCAACATCGCACCGCACGACGTTCTGGCCCTTGGGGCGCTCCGGATGGGGTTGCGCTTCGAAACCTTGAATCCGCTCGCGTTGCGGAAAGCGGCCGAGGGCCGGTGGAACCCGGCGGCCGCGGAGCCGGATCGCCCCGGCTCGGCCATCCTTGGAGATTGTGCATGACGGCAACGGAGCTTTTCCCGGTTGCCCGGGTCGCGCTCGAAATCGGCCACCGCCTGACGGAAGCCCCGTCGGATCTGTTGGTGCAGACGGCCTTCGCCCACGATCTGGCGGCGCAAACCGGCTTCCAAGAAGCCATCGGCCTGGCCGACATCGCCCATACCCTGATGCTGGCGAGACTGGGCAGAATGCGGCCGGACACCGCCGCGGAACTCCTCGGAGCGTTGCTGGACTTGCAGGAAACCGGCGAACCCCGCGAACTCGATCCCGCCTTGGGCGACGTGGTGACCAATCGCGAAGCCCGGCTGGCCGGAAAGACCGACGCCGTCGGACATCTCGGCGCCGGCCGCGCCCGCCGCGAGGCGATCACCACGGGCTTCGTCCTGGTCCTCAGAAAGGACGTCCTGCGCCTCACAGAGGCACTCTGCGCCATGGTTGCGCAAATGGCCGATCTCTCGGCGGCCCACCGCTCGACGGTCTTTCCCGAATACACCTATCTGCAGACCGCCCAGCCGACGACCTTCGGCCATTATCTGTCGGGCTTCGCCTTTCCCGCCGAACGCGACTTGCAGCGGCTGTGCGCGTTCTATGTGCGCCTGAACCGCTGTCCCGCCGGCTGCGGGAGTTCGAACGGGAGCCGGCTGCCGCAGGACCGGCAAATGCTGGCCGATCTGCTGGGGTTCGAGGATACGGTCGAGCATGCCCGGGACGCCATGTGGCAGGCGGATTTGCCGGTCGAGCTGGCGTCCTGCCTGGTCATGATCGCGGTGAACGTCTCGCGCCTGGCCGAAGACCTGATGGTTTTCGCGACCCACGAGTTCGCGTTGCTGGAACTCGCGGACCGGCACTGCCGCGCCAGCAAGATCATGCCGCAAAAGAAGAATCCCTTTGCCCTCAGCTACCTCAGAAGTCTCGCGAACCATCTGCTCGGCGCGCAGACCGCGATCGCGGCGTCCGGCAGAACCCCATCGGGGCAAATGGACAACCGCATCGAAGCGTACCGGGAGCTTCCTGTAGCTCTCGAGCATGTCACGGGCGGCGTGGCTCTGATGACGGAAATCCTCGGCGGTCTCCAGCTCAATGAACTCAATTGCCGGACGACGCTGGCGGCCTCCTTCGCTTTGGCCACGGATCTCGCGGAAGGACTGGTCGCGCTCGGCGTGGCGGATTTTCGGGAGGCGCACCGGGTTACGGCGCGGCTGGTCAGAACGCTTGCGAGTTCCGGCCGTGGCCTCTCCGAGGCGGATGCCAAGCTCATCGAAGACATCGCGATGGAGGAACTGGGACGCCCATTGGGCCTCCGCGAGGAGATGTTGCCGGCGCTGACCGATGTCGACGCCGCCATCCGGGCGCGAACGACGATCGGGGGCGCGGCGCCGGAGCGGGTGCTGGAAGCCGTCGCCGCATTGCGGGACCGCGTCGCCGGCCACGAGAACTGGACGCGCGAGGCTGAGAGCGCGATCGACGCCGCCGAAGCGGGCTTGCTGGCCGCGGCGCGAAAGCTGGCCGGAGGTGGCTGATGGCGCTGTGGACGATGGGATCGGAAGTCTACGGCGGCGCCTGGTCGACGGAGGCCGTACGAGCCCTCTTTAAGGACGAGCGCCGCATCGGCCGGTGGCTCGAGATCCTGGCGGTCCTGGCGAAGTGCCAGGCGGCTTACGGACTGATTCCGGAGTCTGCCGCCGCCGAGATCGACCGCGTCTGCCGGTCGCTGGAGGTGAATCAGGCGGTGCTCGAACAGCTGCGCGTGGATTACGAGGCCACCGGCCATTCGACTTATGGCTTGATCCGCCTGATCAAGGATCGCTGCGGGAGGGACGCCGGCGAATGGGTCTATTTCGGAGCCACCGTGCAGGACGTCGCGGACACCTGGATGATGCTGACGCTCAGGGACGCGAGGAAACTCATCTCGGATGATCTGAACCGGCTGATTCTGGGGCTGGAGGCGCTGTGCTGGGCCCACCGGGAAACAGTCATGCCGGGCCGCACCCACGGGCAGCAGGGACTCCCCATCACCTTCGGTTTCAAGACTGCCTCGTGGCTGGCCGAGGCGAGACGCCAGCAGCGGCGCCTCGCCGCGTTCGCCGCCCACGGGGAAATCGGCCAGTTGTGTGGCGCGGTCGGCTCGCTCTCGGGCCAAGCCGGCGCGGCTCTCGATATCCAGGCAATGTTCTGCGCGGAGTTGGGATTGAAGGTGCCGGACATGTCCTGGACGGCCAGCCGCGATCTCGTGCTCGAATGGGCCGCGACTCTCGCGAATCTGGCCGGGACCGCCGATCGGATCTGCCGGGAGATTTACCACCTCCAGCGCACCGAGATCGACGAAGTGCGGGAAGGCTTCGTGCCCGGCACCGTCGGCAGCATCACCATGCCGCACAAGCGCAACCCGGAAATTTCCGAGCATGTCGGCACCCTGGCGCGCGTGGTCCGGGCCAACGCCGCGATGCTGGCGGAAGGCGCCGCCCACGAGCACGAACGCGACGGACGCTCGTGGAAGGCCGAGTGGCACGCGATTCCGGAGATCACGATGGCGGGCGCGAAAGCGGTGCAGCTCGCCGCCGACCTGGTCGAAAACCTTCGGGTCGATGCCGACCGAATGCGGTGCAACCTGGCGTCTTCCCAGGGTTTCGTCTATTCCGAAGCGGTCATGATGAGGCTCGCCGGAAAAATCGGCCGGGCGACGGCGCACCGGGTCGTCTACGAGATCGCGATGCAGGCCAGGGACACAGGGCTGCCGTTCAAGGAGGCGCTGCTGAACAGCGAAACGGTGATGTCCCACCTGACGTCCGGGGAAATCGAAGCACTGTTCGACCCGATGACCCATGTCGGCCAATGCCAGGCCCTGGTCGATCGCGTACTGGAGGACATCCCGTGATGCGCACTCCCGGCTTGAGCACGCGGTCCATTGGCAAGGCGATTCTTCCGTTCCTGCCGCTGATCGGGCACCGCACGCCGGTGCACCCGCTGCCGTCTCTCGCAAGAAGGCTGCATCGGGAGCGGTTGTGGATCAAACGCGACGATCTGATCACCTTCGGATTCGGCGGCAACAAGATTCGCGGTCTCGAATTCCTGGTGGGAGAGGCCCTGTCCCAGGGGGCCGACACCCTGATCACGGGCGCCGGCCCCCTGTCCAACCATGTGCGCGCCACCGCCGCCGTCGGCGCCAAATGCGGGCTGCGCACCGCCGTCGTCTACTGGGGCGAGGATAAGGGACACGAATCGGGCAACTACGAGCTGGTGCGCATGCTGGGCGCGGAAACGACATTTACCGGCTGTTCCGATCGATCCAGCGTGGATGAGCAAATGGCGTCCCTGGCGGAAGAGCTGGCGAAACGCGGCCGGAAGCCCTATGTGATCCCTCGCGGCGGCGCTTCGCCCTTGGGCGTGGTCGGCCATGTCCTGGCCGTGCCGGAATTGATGCAGCAGTTCCCCGGGCTCGCCGCAATGCCTGAGGTCATCGTGCTGCCGGTCGGATCGGGCGGCACGCTGGCGGGCTGGCTGCTGGGGACGAGCTACTACCGGGCGCCGTGGCGCGTGGAAGCCGTCACCGTGAGCCGCCCGGCGGCCGAAGCGAGGACGCAGGTCCTGCAACTGGTGCGCGAGACGGAAAAGCTGCTCGGCATCGATTCCGGCGTGAGCGAAAGCCACGTCGTCATCCATGACGGCTACATCGGCCCCGGCTATGGCGCGCCTTCGCCGGAGGGCAGCGAGGCCATCCGCCTCGCGGCAGTCGAGGAAGGCGTGTTCCTGGACCCGGTCTATACCGGCAAGGCGCTGGCGGGGCTCATCGCGCTGTGCGATACGGGGTATTTCGATAACTTGAAGCGCGTGCTGTTTTTGCATACGGGCGGCCAGCCCGGATTGTTCGTGCCGGGGCAATGCCCATGGACCTGAGCTGGGCCAAGGCGCTATTCGAGCCGGCCGGCGTCGCCGTATTCGGTGCGTCGACACAGGGCGTCAAGGCCGGCAACGTTCTCCTGGCCAATCTCACGGCGCCGGAGGCTGGATTCAAGGGACGAGTCATCGCGGTCCATCCGACTGCCCGAGCGATAGCCGGCGTCGAAGCGGTGCGCTCGCTCGCCGAATTCGGCTGCGGTGCGGATCTCGCGGTGATCGCAACGCCCCCCGCGACGGTGCCGGGCATCCTCGCCGATTGCGCGAAGGCCGGCATTCGCGCCGCCATCGTGGTGAGCGGCGGATTCGCGGAAGCGGGCGAAAGCGGCCGACGACTCCAGGCGGCGGTGCTCGAATCCGCCAGAACCCATGAAATACGCCTGATCGGGCCGAACTGCTTCGGCGCCGTCAATACGGGCGTGGGACTCAACGCCTCGATCGGCATCGGCCTGCCGCGCCGGGGCGGCATTTCCCTGTTTACCCAAAGCGGCGCGTACGGAATGGCCGCTTTCGCCCGTTCCGAAGCGACCGGCTGCGGCTTTGCGAAGATCGTCTCGGTGGGGAACAAGCTGGATATCGACGAGACCGATGTCCTCGCGTATCTGGCGAGCGACGCCGACACCCGCGTGATCGCGATGCTCCTCGAATCCTTTTCCGACGGCCGAAGACTATTCGAACTCGCCCGCACGGTGACGCCGATCAAGCCCGTCGTCCTGCTGAAAACGGGGCGTGGCCGGGCGGCGCAGCGGGCGGCTTCCAGCCACACGGCGGCGCTGGCCGACGATAGTCGGGTGGCCGAAGCCGCGTTGCGCCAGGCGGGGGTCCGGGTGGTGTACGACGGCGAAACCCTGATCGACGTGGCCGAGGCATTGGACCGGGGCGGCCAAGTGACCGGGTGCAGGGTCGGGGTGATTACCAATTCCGGCGGGGTCGGCGTCGAGCTGACCGACCTGCTGGAACGGGAAGGTTTCGAGGTTCCGGCGCTGGCGGAGCCTGCCCGCGACGCATTGCGGCCGTTCCTGCCGGCACTGGCGTCCGCGGCCAATCCGATCGACGTGACCACCGATTGGGCCCGATTTCCGGAGGCCTACGGCATGGGCGTCCGCCTGCTGTCCGCCGGCGGAGAGGTCGACGCCATCGTAGTCGTGCTGGTCCAGCGAGCCGCGCAGCAGCAGGCACTCATCGATCGTTTGATCGAGGAAATTCACGCGGCCCGGCAGCGGCGCGAACGGGTTCCGGTTTTCGTGTGCTGGCTCGCTTCAGCCAGTGCCGAGCCTTGCATCCGGCGCTTGCACGAGGCGGCCATTCCCTGCTTTCGGGGCGCCGAGCGGACGGCTCGCGCGATGGCGCATTGCCGCTCTGAATTCGGCGAGCGGGTGCCGCCGCCCGCCCTCCCCAAACCGCAAGATGACGGCCAATCCCGATGGCTATCCATGGCGGCGGCGTTTGAAACGGTTCGGGATGCGGGCCTGCCCCTGGCCCGGTTCGGCCTGTGCGGCAGCCTCGCGGAGGCCGCGGCAAGTGCGCGCGAACTCGGCTATCCGGTCGTGCTGAAGGCGGATCGTCCGGGATTGCTGCACAAGACCGAGGCCGGGGCGGTGCGGATGGGCATCGCCGGCGAGGATGAACTGTGCGCGGCCTGGGCCGATTTCGATAGTCGTCTGGGAAGCGGCGGTTCGGTGATCCAGGAGCAGGTGTCCCGCGGTGTCGAACTCGCCGTCGGCGGATATCGGGACGCCGGTTTCGGGCCGATCGTCCTGTTCGGGCTCGGCGGAACATGGATCGAGGTCGTGCGGGACTTCGCACTGAGGCTGGCTCCGCTGAGCCAGGCCGATGCTTACGCCATGATGGACGAACTCCGCTTCCGGACGGTCCTCGACGGCGTGCGCGGCTCTCCGGGAGTCGATCGGGAGAGTCTGGCGCAATTGCTGGTGCGGGTGTCGGCCTGGTTTCGGCAATCCCCGTGGGTGGAGGAGTTCGACTTCAATCCGGTGATTGCGGGAGAGCGGGGATTATCGATTGTCGATGTCCGGATAAAGGTTCGGACGGACTGAGATTTTCTCCTTCTCCCTCTGGGAGAAGGCTGGGATGAGGGGATCAAAAGGAAGCATTCCTTCATTTCAATCCCCTCACCCTAACCCTCTCCCAGAGGGAGAGGGGACTAATAACGCTTTTTATAAAGGGCTGCTGATCGCGGTCATCAATATTGTGAGCTGAGGAGAAATGGCATGAGTAATGAAGTTAAGAAACCCGTGGACACAGAAGCTACGCGCCGCGAAATCGGCGAACTGATCGCGAAGGCGAGAGCCGCTCAGGCGGCCATAGAAAATTACACTCAGGAGCAGGCCGACGAACTGGTGACGGCCGCCGGCTGGCACGTCTTCAAGAACCGCGAGGCCCTTGCCCGCCTCGCCGTGGAAGAAGGCGGGTTCGGCAACTATGCCGACAAGGTGTCGAAATTCGAGAATCGCGTGCTGGGCACGCTGACGGACATGGCGCCCGTCCGCACCTGCGGCATCGTCGATGAAATTCCCGAAAAAGGGCTGATCAAAATCGCAAAACCCGTGGGGGTCGTGGCGGCACTGATTCCGGTGACGGGACCCGATGCGACGCCGCCGGTCAAGGCGCTGGCGGCGCTCAAGGCGCGCAACGCCATTATTCTGTCGCCCCACCCGAGGACGCGCCGGACCACCGAGGCCGTCGCGGAAGCCATGCGGCGCGGTTGCGAACAAGTGGGCGCGCCGCCGGATCTAATACAAGTCATTACCAAGCCGGCTATCAGCAAGACGGAAGAACTGATGCGCCGGGCGGACCTGGTCGTCGCCACCGGAGGCGCCGCCATGGTGAAGGCGGCCTATAGCTCCGGTACGCCGGCCTACGGGGTCGGAGTCGGCAACTCCGTCCATGTGGTGGACGATACGGCGGACCTAGATGATGCGGCGGCCATGATCGCCCGAGCCAAGACCTTCGATTACGCGACCAGTTGCCTCGCCGACAACGCGGTCGTCGCCCACGAGAGCATCTACGGCGAGCTTCTGCGGCGGTTGATCGAAGCCGGCGGGTATGTTTGCGATGCGCAGCAGAAGGAACAGCTTCGCAAGGCCATGTGGCCCGACGAAGGGCACATCCCGAGCATCGAGGTTATCGCCAAGCCGGCCACGCATATCGCAGCCTTGGCGAACCTGTCGATACCGGCTGATCGATCGTTCCTGATCGTCGAGGAAACCGGCGTGGGTCCCGAATACCCGTTTTCCGGCGAAAAGCTTTCGGTGGTGCTGACCCTCTACCGGTATGCGGGCGGCATCGAATCGGCCATCGCGCGGGTGAACGAAATTACCCGGTACCAGGGCATGGGCCACACCTGCGGGATTCACAGCCAAAACGAAGCGAACATTCTCGCGCTGGCCATGGAGACGAAAACCGGACGGGTCATGGTGAACCAAAACCTGAATGAAGGGGCCGGCAGTCCCCGTAACGGAATGCCTTATACGCTGTCGCTGTCTTGCGGTTCGTGGGGCGGAAACATTACGACGGAGAACGTGAACGTCCGTCATTTCTTCAATCTGACCTGGGTCTCCCGTCCCGTCGCACCGCGTTCGATCACTGTGAACAGCGTCTTCAAGGAACATATTGCCAAATATGGCGAATAGTGAGTAACCGAATGGCATATCCCCTGTAACGAATTTCGATGCCTGGGCGGTAAATCAAATGTCCGAACGACTCGTGATCATAGGCGGTGTCGCAGCAGGCACCAAGGCGGCGGCAACCGCGCGCAGGAGAAATGCAGGCGCCAGTATTGTCCTGCTTCAGGACGAAGCGGACGTGTCGTATTCGGCATGTGGATTGCCTTATCACCTTGCGGATCTGGATCGCATCCCGAGAAGCAAGCTGATTGCCCGCACGCCCGAGGCGTTTCGGGCGGACGGCATCGATATGAGAACCCGACACCGCGTCGAAGACATCGACCTCGATGGGGGAACCCTGAAGGTCTGCGATCTCCAGGCCGGGCGTGTTTATACGGAGCCGTTCGACCGTCTTTTGCTGGCCACGGGGGCGCGGCCAAACCGGCTGAACGTGCCGGTGTCGCCCAATGCCCCGCCCATCGCGTATCTACGTTCGATCGTCGATGCGGACCGCATCGTCGATAGGCTGCCGGATATCCGCAGGGTCGTGATTCTGGGCGGCGGGTACATCGGACTGGAGACGGCGGAAGCGTTCTCGCGGCTCGGACGCGAGGTGGCCATCGTGGAAATGATGCCGCGCCTGATACCCGCTTTCGCGCCTCCGCTCGGGCAGGCGGTCGAGGACCGGGTTCGCGAGAACGGCGTCGAATTGTTCATGGGCTCCGGTGTCTCCGGATTGGACCTAAAATCTGTGGTTCTCGACAACGGGGAACGCCTCCCGGCGGATCTGGTCCTGGTGGCGACAGGAGTGAGCCCCTCGACGGACCTCGCGACGGCGGCGGGAATAACGCTAGGCCACACCGGCGCGATCGCCGTGAACTCCAGGATGCAAACCAATCGGTCCCACGTCTATGCCGCCGGAGACTGTGCGGAATCGTACCACCGGGTGGCCAACCGAGCCGTGTGGCTCCCGCTCGGAGATGTCGCGAACCGCCACGGCAAAGTCGCCGGCACGAACATGGCCGGGGGCCGTGCAGTATTTCCGGGCGTGCTGGGTACCGCCATCTTCAAGGTATTCGGCCTGGCCGTGGCCAGAACGGGATTGGGGGAGGCGGAGGCCCTGGCGGCGGGGTATCGGCCGACATCGCAAGTCGTGGAAGTGCCGAGCCGGGCGCGCTATATGGAGGGATCGAGAAAGCTCCTGATTCATCTGACCGCTGACCGCGCGACCGGGAAGGTGCTCGGATGTCAAGTCACAGGAGACGACGCCGCGGATAAAATAATTGATACGGTGGCCGCGGCACTGTGGGGAAACCTGACGGTGGACGACTTGGCGGATCTCGATCTCGCCTATGCGCCGCCCTATTCACCCGTGCTGGCTCCGGTGCAGGTCGCCGGCGAGGTTCTCAAAAAAACATGTGGGAGGTAATGCAAGGCCGATAATCGACAAAAATTGAAACAGTGTAGCTATGGATAGGTCTATTGTAGTATGTAACATCAATCACTAATATGCTTACATCGATCAACAATAGTTAAAGCGAGTATGGATAAGAGCAGGAAATTACTTACGATTACCGAGGCCGCCGAATACTTGAACGTCAGCAAATCGTCGTTGCGGCGCTGGTCGAATGAAAATGCGCTGCCATCCTTCCGTGTGGGTATGCGGGGAGAAAGGCGCTTCGATATCGGTGATCTGGATGCATTCCTCGTCGCACAAGGCAGGGCGCCGAAATCCTCGGAGAGGAAGCAGGGTGCCGAGGGCTCTTCGCCGCGCGAAATCTTGGATGCTTGTGCGGGCCATGGGACGCCGCGGCACGTCTGTCTGCATTTTCGCGACGAGCAGGAACAATGGCGCTTGCTGGCCCCGTATTTGATCGGCCACTTGTCGGAGGGCTCTTCCGTGCTGTACATGCACGATAGCTCTCATCGAACGGAAATTATCGACCGTCTTCGCAACGAAGGCATCGATGTCGATAAAGCCTTGAGAACCCGGAGGCTTGTCCTTTTGGCGCCGCAGGATTGCTACTTGCAGGACGGTTCCTTCGCGGCGGACAGGATGCTGCGATTTATACGGAAGCAGGCGGCGACGCTGCTTGCGAACTCCTCGGGCAAGGCCATGATCACCGGCGAGATGACGTGGTTCCTGACCGGCGCGCCCGGCGTGGACCAGATGCTGGCCTACGAGCGCGAATTGAACGATCTGCTGCAGGACTTCCCGCAGCTGACCATCGTCTGCCAATACCACTTGAAGCGGTTGAATTCGGAGACGACTCTCGGCGCCCTGTTGACCCATCCCTTTGCTCACTCGGTGGAAGGTTTTCGACGCGGGCTGTACATGGATCCCTTGTCCGCGCCGGCCAATTCGGTCTGAAACGGATCGCGAAACTCTCGCGGGACTCCGAAGCATTACTTGTACCGTGCCGTTCTGCGTTCGAGCCGCCGGACCCCGTAGTCCAGCAATGCCCCGATGAGTCCGATCATCGCCATCGCCCCGATCGTAAGCGTCGCTTGCAGGTTCTCCTGACCGACCAGGATCAGGAAACCCAACCCTGTGAGCGCGCCGGGTCCCGCGATGATCTCGGCTCCCACCAGCGCGAGCCAGCCATTGGCCAGCCCGATCCGTAGACCGGCAACGATCAGGGGCATTGCCGCCGGCAACCCGATGCCGAACAGGAGAGTGGCGGGGCCCGCCCCTAGCATGCGAGCGGCGTTGACGAGCCCCGGGTCCATCAGGCGGATGCCCTGGTAAGCGTTCATCAGCATCGGCGGCAACGCCGCCGTGAAGATGACGAAGGTCTGGGAACCGAAGCTCGCGCCGAACCAGAGCAGCGCGAACGGTGCCCAAGCGATGGGCGGTACGTTGCGGAACAGCTCGAACAGCGGATTGAGCAGATTCCTGACCGGAGGGGCGTAGCCCATCAACAGGCCGAGTGGGATGCCTACCGCTACGGCCGTCATAAACCCCGAGAGGAAGCGCAACAAGCTCCAGCCGGCATGGATCCACAGCGTGCCTTCGCCGATACCGTGGCTGGCCAGCCAGATCAGCTTTTCCGCAACCTGCCACGGGGTCGGCAGAAAATCCGGCGGCACCTCGAACGCCACGGCGATGCCCCACCAGATCGTTATCCAGACCGACGCGCCCAGCACCGCCAACCCGGCCTGCATAGTCCGCGCTCGTCCAATAGCGGATTCCGGTTCACTCATGCTCGCTCCAAGGAATGGCCCGCTTTTCCATGGCGCGGAACAGCAGGTTCATGACAAAGCCCGTCAGCGCGACCGCGATCATGCCGACCGCCATGACATCCGATTCGATGTTGCGGTAGCCGTTCATGATGACGAAGCCGAATCCCGCCGTGGCGACCACCAGTTCCGCCGCGACCACGGTAGCCCAGGCGCTGCCCAAGGCGATGCGGAGACCGGCGGCTATCGTGGGCAGCCCTGCCGGAATCGCCACCCGAAACAGCAGCGCGGCCCGGCCGGCGCCCAGGGTGCGTGCGGCGCGGATCAATTCCGGGGGCGCTTCCTTGATGGCAACGTAGGCATTGATCAGGCAAGGCGTGATTGCCGAGACGAAGACGACGAAGGTCTTGCCGGTCAGGTCGATGCCAAACCAGAGAATCGCGAGCGGAATCCAGGCGGGCGGCGGTATCGGCCGCAGCAGGCTGATCAGGGGGCCGAACAGGATTTCGGCCGGGCGCGCCCAGGCCATGAGTATGCCCAGCGGCACGCCGATCAGCGCCGCGGCCAGATAGCCGCTCAGCACTACGGACAGACTGGCTTCGAGATGGGCGAGCAGGGATGCGCCCAAATAGCCGTCGCTCAACCTTTGCGCCGCGTCGAGCACGGCCGGCGGCGACGGCAGGATGAGCGGGCTGATCATTCCAAGCGCGGTGACTGTCCACCAGGCGGCCAATACGGCCCCGATCGCCAGGGCGCCGAAAACGAACCGGCCGTACCGCATGCGCCGCTCCCGCTTATCCGACCACGATCTCGTCGCGGATCAGGTCCCAGACCCGGCCGCGCAGATCCTGAAAGTCGCCGCGCCGCATCACCCGGTCGAGCGGGCTCGTCCGCCAGTGCGCCGCGCCCGTCGTCTCGCGCACGTCGATCACTTCCTTGATGCGTCCGGGCCGCCGCGTCATCACGACGATGCGGTCGGCGAGAAACACCGCCTCCTCGACGCTGTGGGTGACGAAGATCACTGTCGGCTTGTGCTCGGACCAGACCCGGACGAGCTCCTCCTGCATCACGGTGCGATTCTGCGCGTCGAGCGCCGCGAACGGCTCGTCCATCAGCAACAGGCGCGGCCGCAGCACCAGGGCGCGGGCGATGGCCACGCGCTGCTGCATGCCGCCCGAGAGCTGCCGCGGATAATGCTGTTCGAACCCCTTCAGGCCGATGACCGGCAGGTAATAGTCAAGCCGTTCGCGGCGCTCGGCCGGAGGCACGCCATTGAGACGCAAGCCGAACTCGATGTTTTCGACGACCGTTTTCCAGGGAAACAACGAGAAGTTCTGGAATACGATGGCCTTGTCCGGACCCGGCCGCCGAATCACTTCCGTGCCGAGGAAGACTCGGCCGGTGGTGGGGTTGGCCAGTCCGCCGCTCATGGCGAGCAAGGTGCTCTTGCCGCAGCCCGAGGGACCGACTATGACCAGAAATTCGCTGGCGGCGATGTCGAGCGAGAAGCTGTCGATGGCGAGCGTCGGCTGGGCGCTCCGGTGTCCGGCGAACCGCATCGATACGTCTTCGTAGCGGACATCGTTACCCGGCGCGGGCGGTTTGATGGCCATGGCTTGGGATCCGCCGCCCGGTTCTTCGGATCCGCCCACGAATGCGCTGCGCCAGAAGGACATCAAGGCTGAACCGCTTTTTGCAGGAACGAAGCATCCACCAGCGGACGGAAATCCGGCACTCCCTTCATCCGGCCGTTACGAACGAAAAACCGCGCAATGCCTTCGTAGGCGCGTACGATGAACGAGGGCTCGCCGTCGGCGGGCGTCAGGTAGCGGATCTGGTCTTCGAGGGTGTTGGCGGTCATCACGAAACCGACAATATCTTTTAATACGGTCTCGGTGGAGGTCTGTCCGTTGAACGCCATGAACTTTCGGTACATGTCCAGCGTGCGGGCCGGATCCTGCTTTACCCATTTCACGGCCTCGCCATTTGCCTTGAGCCATTTGACGACGAGGTCCGGCCGCCGGGCAGCGAAGTCTTTGGCCGCCACCCAGACTGTCGCGATGTCCAAGCCCGCTTGACCTCCATCGCACAGCACCCGGTTGCCGCGCTCCAGCAGAGTGGACGTGAACGGCGGCCAGACCTGCGCGAGATCGCCCCGGCCGGCCGTGAATGCGGCCAGCGTGGCAGCCTGCTCGCTGGGAATGATGGATATGTCTTTCGGGGTGAGACCGAACTTCCGCAGACAAGCTTCGGTCATGTAATGTCCGGTGGAGAGGGTCGTCACGAAGATCTTCGCGCCCTTGAGCGCCGCCGGATCGGCGAGCGCCCTGGCGACAAAGTCCGAACGTCCGATCAATTTGTGTTGCGGCGCTTCGTCGTAGATCATGCCAATCGTGATCATGCCCAACGAGGACGCTCCGATGACGGCGGGCGGCGCACCCAGGAAAGCCATATCCCATTCTTTCGCGGCTGCGGCCTGAACAATGGGCGCACCGCTCGGGAAGAAACGCAGATCGGAATCGATTCCGTATTTTGCAAACAGCCCAAGCTCCCTGGCTACGTATTGAATGAACCCCGGATAGTTGGTCTGAGAGAAGGTACGCACCTTCCCGCCTCCATCTTGAGCGCTGGCCACTGGCACCACGGCGGCTAGCAAGGCCCCCAGGACGACGCTTCGAATGACACGGATCACTTGAATACCCTTTTGCTGGTCCTCATTTTCGGACAGCCCGAATGACAACTATGTATATATAATAAATCATGCTTAATATGACCACAGTTAATCATACATGTCAAAAATTGCTGGTATTAAGCTATTGCATTGTAACTTCATCCGGTGCGAGACATGGCGCGATGCGAATGCGAGCGAGTCGAGTCGTCCGCGGAACCTGAGCGGCAGGTGGGTGACCGGAGGTCGGCGCGAGAGCGGCGGTTGAAGGCCATCCATGTGGTCTCGCCGGCTGAAACCACTTATTACTCGAACTGCCAACCATCTTGAAGCTCCACCGGTGCGAGCCGCCAGCGAACTCGCCGCAGTACCGGAGCTATCGACCGCGAGGAAGTCGACGCCCTGTTAGAACGTGTGATAGAGGGTCGGTTCAGGCCGGAAGACTAATCCAGAAAGTGTCGGCGCTATTAAAATAGGAAGCCACATAAACTTCCGGTAAGCTCGAGTGATCAAAACAGAAACGCTCCCTTCGGAAAACCGGGAAAAAGGAAGAGACCGATGCGTCCGATCATATGGCTTGGCCTGGTGCTTGGGTACGGGATGTTTAATATGGCCGGTGCGGCAGACGTGAATCACGCGCTTGCACTCAGTGTCGTCCAAATCCAAGCCTACCCAAAGGACGGCAAGATCTTTGTCGGCTCCGGTGTCGTCCTCGATCACAATCTCGTGGCCACAAACTGCCACGTCACCCGGCACGCCAAGGCAATCGTCGTCGGGAAAGGGGCCTTACGCTATCGCGCCGCCAGCCAACGTGCGGATGTGAAACATGACCTGTGCATTCTCGAGGCACCGGGAATGCAGTTACCGGCGGCGAGCCTGGGGACCGCCTCGAGACTTTCCATCGGGGAGCCGATTTATCTGTACGGCTATCCCCGAGCGATCGGCATCGCCTTTGCCGAAGGCCGTATCGAAGGCTTGCACCCCTATGACGGCAGCCTGATCATCGAAACCTCCGCGGCTTTCGTCCAGGGCGCGAGCGGCAGCGGGATTTTTGACCAGGATGGCCGACTGGTCGGTCTGGCCACCTTCCTCTCCGCAGGCGGCAAGGCCGGTCACTATGCCATTCCCGCCGACTGGATTCCCGGTCTCATAGCCACGCCTCCCCAGCCGGTCGAGCCCTTGTCCGGCTCGCTATTTTGGGAAAATACCTCCGCACTTCCGGAGTTTCTGAAAAGGAATGGCCGCTGGGGCTCTGCGCCGAGTGTGCCTCCACGGCCACGCTGAAGGCAAATCCGTTGCTTCAACGATACCTCGGCACGTCGGGAAGCCCGAACAGCCGCAGAATTGCCCGCCGGCATGTGCGCCACGCTTGGCGGTTCGCAAGACCATCGAGGCGCCGCAACGGGGACAGGCAGGCGGAAGTGGTTTAACAGGTTGAGGCTGCGGGGCAGGGAAGGGCGCAAACGACGGTTCAACTCGTGAGGCCGCCCGGCTCGCTACCGGTGCCGGAGCGGTCTGAACCTCGCGCACGAGTTCGAGCCAAGAGCTCAAAATGCTGAGGTCGCATCGCGGCCGTTCTTCTTTCAATTTCAATCCGGCGCAGCAATTCCATGAGTGCTCATACAAAAGCCTTGGGCCGGTACTCCTAGGGCTGCATTGAACTTGGCGGACAGGTTCTGATGCGCGGCGAGCGCTGCCAGCTCCACGATGCCGTCGTCGCCGAAGGCTTGCCGTAAACGGCCGATCACAGCCGGATCGATCTCGATTCCGGTGCCTGTGATGGCCTCCACGTAGGCGAGAGCGGCTCTTTCCGCCTCGGTGAATCGAGGCGAATCCCGAAACCCGACCAGATCCTGCAATTGCTCCGGTGTTACGCCCCGGTCCAGAGCATGGGAGGCATTCAAGTCGACACAGAAATGACAAGAGTTGAGCTGGGCAATGCGGGTGCGGATCAGGGCGCGCAGCGCACCACCCAAAGGTGAAGCCTTACGTTCCAGGGCCAGATTCATCAACTGAAAGCCGACGAAGGCCAGCGGCAGGCGTGCCCACAGGCGCACCGGTTCCGTCAGGCTTCCCAAGCGCCGGCGCAGCAGGGCTAGCACTGGGCGCAGGTACCAGGCATAGCGATAGTTCTCGGGGGTATTGATAAAGCTCATGTGGGCTTCCAGCTTTCGGTATGTAACAGTGGAGCCAGGCATTAGTCCATGAGTCGTTGCGGCCTATCTAAAGATCGCTCGTCAGCAACATTTTTCTCCTCCGCATTCGGCTATCTGTCGTCCGCCCTTGGTTTCCGCTGCCGGACGGCGGGTTCCCGGCGGTGCGCACCAAGTTACCGGTTCGGCAAGAATCTTGGGTTCGATGCCGATGAAGTGCTTCTGATAGGGTCCTTCGGTAAGGGTACGGAAGGTCCGCTCGCACACGGCAATGCGCTCGCCGCGCGGGAAGATATGGCCTTCCTCGTCGCGCACTTCCGCGTAAGGGCCGCGATAGATCACCGCGTGCCCCCGGTCCAGGCATTCGCGGCCGTAGCCTTTGAAGGCGACCAGGGTGACGGCGCGGAATTCGATGCCTTCGATGACCTGCCAGGGCTCGGCTTCCCACTTGTCCAGGCATACGGCGCTGAAGCCGGCTTGCTCGAAGGCCCGGACGAATTCCCGTTCCTCGAAGGCGCCGGAGATGCAGCCGCTCCACAGAGCGGGATCGTCCTTCAGATGTTGGGGCACGGGTTCGTCGGCGACGATGTCGGAGATGGCGACCCGTCCGCCCGGTTTGAGCACACGGAAAATTTCCCGCACCAGTTGCGTTTTTTCGTCATCGCCCACCAGGTTCAGCACGCAGTTGGAAATGACCAGGTCCACCGAGGCGTCGGCAATCAGCGGCTGGGTTTTGCGCTGCTGGGCCTGCCAGGATTTCAGCGCCGCCAGGGACGCTGCGTCGGTGATCGGCCGCTCGGCCAGATAGCGTTCCATTGCGGCGACGTCCAAGCCCAAATCCTGGATATAACCCTTGTGGAAACGCACCCGGTCGCCGCCCAGTTTGTCAGCCATTTCCGACTGGTATTTGCGGGCCAGGGCCAGCATATCGTCGTTCATGTCGACGCCGATGACCAGCCCTTGGGGGCCGACCAGCTGTGCCGCCATATAACAAATCTTGCCGCCGCCCGAGCCCAGGTCGAGCACGGTATCGCCCTCCCGCACGTAGCGGGAGGGATCGCCGCAGCCGTAATCCTTGTCGATGATTTCCCGCGGCAGCAGCTTCAATAGCTCGCGGTCGTAATCCACCGGGCAACACAAGGCTTCCTGCCTCTCGCGGGCACCTTCGGAATAGCGTTCTCGTACCGATTCTTCTACAGACATCATAGGCTCTCCAAGTTCACTGTTCTATTTGTGTTCAGCGCGCCACCGCAGGAGCTGCCGCAGCCGGCGGTGCAGCCATAGCAATGGTCGGCCGTGGCGATGGCTTGGCCCGGCAATGCGGTCGCATCGATCTCCGTGATATGACGCCGTTGCCCGCCCAGCGGCAAGCCCAGCATCTGGTTGAAATCGCAGTCGTGGACGAACCCTTGCCAATCGACGCTGATCAGGCGGCGGCACATGACGCCTTCCAGATTTTCATCGCGGTGAGCGCTTTTCAGCAAGCGCATGTAGGGTTCGAACTGGCCTTTCGACACCAGGGTGCTGCCGAAACGCTGGATGGGCATGTTGGCGAGCGCGTAAAGCCGGTTGAAGACGATCTCGTAGCGGGCCTTCAGCTCTCGATGGTAGGCGGCTTCCAGTTCCTCCTGAGCTGGCGGCAATGTCGGCCCCTGAGGGTTGTAGACCAGGTTCAGGATCAACCCCCTGCCGGGTCGGGCGTAGCCGAGTCCATTGAGCTTTTTCAAGGCGCGAAGGCTCGCTTCGAATACCCCGTTGCCGCGTTGCCGGTCCACGTTGTCTTCGAAGTAACAGGGGAGGGAAGCGGTGATTTCCACCTTTTGCGCGGCCAGAAAATCAGCAAGGCTCTCGTAACCGGGTTCTTCCAGAATGGTGAGATTGCACCGGTCGATCACTCGAAGATCCAAGTCCCGTGCGGTTTCTACCAGATAGCGGAAATGCGGGTTCATCTCCGGCGCGCCTCCGGTCAGATCCAAGATGGCAACTCCGGCCCGCCGCAGCAAATCAAGCACCTGGTCCACGGTTTCCCTGGCCATCATCTCCTTGCGCTTCGGCCCGGCATTGACGTGGCAATGCTGACAGGCCTGATTGCAGCGGTAACCCAGATTCACCTGCACCGTGTCCAGTTTTCCACGGATGATAGCCGGAAAATCGCTGGATCGTACTAACGGCAATATCGCATGCATGTGCGGCTTGGACTCCATCGGGAAAGTGGAAGGATTTAGCTATTAGTCACTTGCTGGGGCGAAACCTTACAGCATCTGGAAAAAATCACCCCGGCGCGGCTGTAAGTTTTCATCTCCGCTGTCCGACCAATTGATAGCATCATACGAATCACCGCATTCTGGGAAAACCGTTATGAACCCTTACCGTATCGGCCTCGTCATCGTCCTCCTGTCGCTCGCCGGAGCTTTTTTCGCCTTCGACCTGCAACGCTTTTTTACCTTGGTGGCACTGAAAGCCCAGCAGGAAGCCATCGCCGCTTATCGAACCGCCCATCCTTTCCTCGCCGTCGCGATTTACGGCCTCCTCTATGTCGCGGTCACGGGGCTGTCCCTGCCCGGCGCGACGGTGCTGACCTTGGCCGGCGGCGTCGTCTTCGGTCTGCTGTGGGGTACGGTGATTGTATCTTTCGCTTCGACCATCGGAGCGACCTTGGCCTTTCTCGCATCCCGCTTTTTGTTTCGCGATGCGGTCAAAGCCCGGTTCGGTGAGCGTCTGAAGGCCATCGATGCCGGCATCGCGCGTGATGGCGCCATTTACCTGTTTACCTTGCGGCTGGTGCCGGCGTTTCCGTTCTTCGTCATCAATCTGGCGATGGGCCTGACCGCCATACCCACTCGCACATTTTATTGGATGAGTCAGCTGGGCATGCTGGCGGGAATGATCGTTTACGTGAATGCCGGCACGCAGTTGGCCAAGATTGAATCCCTGTCGGATATCCTCTCGCCCGGCCTGCTTTTGTCATTTGCGCTATTGGGGCTGTTCCCTCTGTTAGCCCGCAGGCTGGTGGATACGATCAATGCCCGCAAGGTGTATGAGCGCTGGGAAAAGCCCAAACGCTTCGACCGTAACCTGGTGGTGATCGGTGCGGGTTCTGCAGGTTTGGTCACTGCGTATATTGCGGCCGCGGTGAAGGCAAAGGTGACGCTGATCGAGAAACACCGCATGGGCGGAGATTGCCTCAATACCGGCTGCGTCCCTTCGAAAGCCCTGATACGCACGGCGAAACTGCTGAGCCATATCAATCGGGCACCCGAGTTCGGCATCCGGAGGGCCTCTGCGGAATTCGATTTCGCCGATGCGATGGAACGGGTGCAGCGGGTGATCCGGACGGTGGCGCCGCACGATTCGATGGAACGTTACACTGATCTTGGCGTTGAAGTCATCGAGGGCGAGGCGAAGATCGTCTCGCCTTGGGCGGTGGAAGTTCGCACGGCAGCTGGCACTCGCACGCTCAGCACGCGCGCCATCGTCATCGCTGCCGGTGCGAGGCCTTTTGTGCCGCCTATTCCCGGATTGGAGGAAGTAGACTATCTCACTTCGGAGAATGTCTGGGATTTGCGGGTCTTGCCTCAACGTCTGGTCGTCCTCGGCGGCGGTCCCATCGGCTGCGAGCTGGCGCACCCAAGTTCCGCAGTTCACTGGCCGGATTTGTGGGGTGGCGCCCTTGGGCGCTTTGGAAGATCAATCGCTTAGCGTCACTCCGGTAGCGGTTTTTTGCGCATCTCTGTAGTGTCACGCCGACCTACA
>Ga0196972_1000148_pt1 | contig 57525 bp, 47 predicted proteins | sample S1v_2013CmetaG_FD_148618 | JGI IMG/M metagenome (GOLD analysis project Ga0196972, IMG submission 148618) | Soil microbial communities from Anza Borrego desert, Southern California, United States - S1+v_20-13C | ecosystem: Environmental > Terrestrial > Soil > Desert | place: USA: California...
CGATGCCTGCGGCGATCAGACGATGCGCCAGGCGATTGGCTTGGGCATTGAGCTCGGCATACGTGAATTCGGCGTCGTCATAGACCAGGGCAATGGCATCGGGCGTGGTTCTGGCCTGGGCCTCGAATTGCGCATGGACGGCGATGAACGGCTCCGATACGGAAGCGGCAACGCCCCAGCCGGACGTGAGCTGATGGTATTCATCCCGGCCGAGCATCGGCAGCTGCCCGATGCGGGCATGCGGTGCGGCGACGATGGCGTCGAGCAGGTTCGTGTAATAGCCGGCGAAACGTTCGACCGTCGCGGCCTCGAACAGATCGGTGCTGTAGGTCAGGGCCGCTTCCAGCCTGCCTTGCCGCTCGACGATATCGAGCGACAGGTCGAATTGCGCCGCTCCGCTGTCTTGCGGCAGCGCTTGCACTCGCATGTCTCCCATGCGGCTGTCGCTGTCCAGGCGCGACGTCTGCAGATTGAACATGGCCTGGAACAAGGGCGAATGCGAGAGATTACGCTCCGGCTGCAAGGCTTCCACCAGTTGCTCGAACGGCAGATCCTGGTGCGCTTGCGCACCGAGCGCCGCTTCCTTGACGCGCGCCAGCAGTTCGACAAAGCTCATGCGCGCATCGGGTTGCGCACGTAACACCTGCGTATTGACGAAGAAGCCGATCACATTTTCCGTTTCGATACGGTTGCGGTTGGCGATCGGCACGCCGATACGGATATCGTTCTGGCCGGACAAGCGATGCAGCAGCACGCTGAACGCCGCCAGCGTCGTCATGAACAGCGTCGCGCCCTGTTCCTTCGCATATTGACGCAATCCTGCGGTCAATGCCTCGCTCAACGTGAAGCGCAGCTTGGCGCCGCGGCCGCTTTGCGCCAACGGACGCGGCCGGTCGGCCGGCAATTCGAGCACCGGATGCTCATTGCCCAGTTGCGCTTTCCAATAATCCAGCTGCGCCGCCAGGACGTCGCTCGTCAACCATTCCTGTTGCCAGAGCGCGAAGTCCGCATACTGAATCGCTAGGGGCCGAAGATCGGCAACCTTGCCCGCGTAATGCGCGCCGAGTTCCCGCAACAGGACATTCATCGACCAGCCGTCGGAAACGATGTGATGCATCGTCACGGCCAGGATATGTTCGGTATCCGCCAGCTTCAGCAAGGCAGCCCGCATCAGCGGTCCGGCGCCGAGATCGAACGGCCTCACCGCATCGGTCCGCGCCAGACGCAACGCTTCGGCTTCCCGCTCATCGCAAGGCAAGCCGCTCAGATCGATGACCGGCAAGCGAAAGTCGATAGCGGGCAAGACAAGCTGCTCGGCCTTGCCGTCGATTTCGCGGAACACCGTACGCAAGGATTCGTGGCGCGCGATCACCGCCTTGAAGGCGGATTCCAGCGCCGCGTTATCGAGTCGGCCTTCAAGCTTGAGCGCCGTCGGAATGTTGTAGGCGGCGCTGCCCGGCTCCAACTGATGCAGGAACCACAAGCGTTGCTGCGCGAACGACAGCGGAATCGATGCCGGGCGCTCGGACAGCGGCACGATCGGCAATCCGGAAAAATCGATGCCGCTCTCGCGCAAACGCTGACGGAAGATTGCACGCTTGTCGGCCGGCAGGCCGGCCAAGCGGCGTGCGATCGCGAGCATGTCTTGTCCGCTCCCGGACGGATTCTTGTTCGTTTCCATGATCATTCCAATTCGTTGAGCAGGTCCGCCATCAGCGATGCTTCGGTGGAAGCGGAATGCGTCTCGCGCGAAATCGCCGCGGACAGTTCCGCGATCGTCGGTTGCTGGAACACGGCGGCGAGCGCGAGCTTCCTGCCGAAAGCGATCGATGCCCGGGATGCGACCTGCATCACCAGCAACGAATGGCCGCCGAGCGCGAAAAAGTTGTCGTGGATGCCGACCCGCTCGATGCCGAGCACTTCGCACCAGATCTTCGCCAGGGTGGTTTCGGTTTCGTTGCGCGGCGCCACGTAAGCTTGGGCCTCACCGCCATATTCCGGTACCGGCAAAGCCTTGCGATCGAGCTTGCCGTTCGGCGTCAACGGCCAACTCTCCATCCGCACGAATGCTCCCGGCATCATGTACTCGGCAAGGCTTGCCGCGAGTTGCTCCCGCAGTTGCGTCGAGGGCATCTCCTCGCCCCGGTAGTACGCCACCAGGCGCTTGTCGCCAGGACGGTCTTCCCGCGCAATCACCACCGCATCCTGTACCCCGGGACAAGCCGCCAGCTTGGCCTCGATCTCGCCGAGTTCGATACGGAAACCCCGGATCTTGACCTGGAAGTCGTTGCGTCCCAGGTACTCGATGTCGCCTTGCGCCGTCCACCGCCCCAGGTCGCCCGTCTTGTACAGTCGCGCCTGCGGATCGCCGCCGAGCGGGTCGGGGACGAAGCGTTCCGCCGTCAGTTCCGGACGGTTCAGATAGCCGCGCGCCACGCCGGCGCCGCCCACGTACAGTTCGCCCGTCACGCCGATCGGCACCGGTTGCCGTTGCGCGTCGAGAATGTAGATCCGCAGGTCCGGAATCGGCCTGCCCACCATGCTGGCGTTGGCTTGCCCGATGTCTTCCCGCCGCATCCGGCGATAGGTCGCATGCACCGTGATTTCGGTGATGCCGTACATGTTGATCAGTTGCGTGCGCTCCGGATCGTTGCGTTCGATCCACGGCGTGAGCGTATGCGGCTCCAGTGCTTCGCCGCCGAAGATGACGTACCGCAGCGCATGCTGCTCGGCGCTTTGCGCCTGGGCCGCGACCAGCGCGCGGAAGGCGCTCGGCGTCTGGTTGAGCACCGTGACCCGTTCGCGGCACAACAGCGCATAGAAGTCTTCCGCCGAGCGCGCGCACGATGCCGGCACCACCACCAGCTTGCCGCCGTAGGCCAGCGCACCCCAGATCTCCCACACCGAGAAGTCGAATGCGTAGGAGTGGAACAGCGTCCACACGTCATGAGCGCCAAAGCCGAACCAGGCCTCCGTGGCCGACAAGAGCCGCGTGACGTTGCGGTGTTCGACCATCACGCCCTTGGGCCGGCCGGTCGAGCCGGAGGTATAGATGACATAGGCCAGGTGGTGCGGCGCCAGGCCCAGCGCCGCAGGATCGGGGTTGTGGTCCGGCTGGTTGGCCAGGGTCTGATCGTCATCGAGCAGCAGCACCGGCATGCCGGCTGGCGGCAGGCTGTGGCGCAGATTCGTGCGCGTGATGAGTGCCTTGGGGGCGCTGTCTTCAAGCATCCAGGCCAGGCGGTCGGCCGGATAGGCCGGGTCGAGCGGGACATAGCCCGCGCCGGCCTTGAGCACGCCCAGCAGGGCGGTGACCAGCTCGATGCCGCGTTCCAGGAAAATGGCGACCCGTTCGTCAGGCCGCACGCCCAGCTCCAGCAGGCGATGCGCCAGACGGTTGGCGGCCATGTTGAGATCGCGGTAGGACAGCGTTTGCTCGCCGCACACGACCGCTATCGCATCGGGCGTGGCGGCAGCCTGGCGGGCAAACAGTGCATGCACCGGGTCTGCGTGCGGATACGCGATGGCGGCGGAATCCCTGCCTTGCCAATCTTGGGTTATGCGGCGCCATTCCGCGTCGTCCAGCAGCGCCACATCGGCGATGCGGGTATCGGCTCCATCGGCCAAGCTTTCCAGCACGCGGCGGACATGCGTTTGCAACCGCTCCACCGTAGCGTCGTCGAAATACGCACGGTCATGGATGAAATCGATGCGCAGCCGCTCACCCGGCACGACGGTCAACGTCAGCGGATAACTCGTCAGGTTATGCGAGCGCACGTTGTCGACCGCCAACCGGGCACGGCGCTCGCGCAACGCCGCATCGACAGGATAGTTTTCGAAGACGAGCAAGGTGTCGAACAAAGGGCTGCCGCCGCCGGCATTGTTCCAGCGCTGGATATCGGCCAGCGGCGTCGCTTCGTATTGCCGCAAATCGGCATTGGCGCGTTGCAGTTCCCGCAGCCAGGCGCCGATATCTTGCGAGGGTTCGAGTTGCTGGAACATCGGCAGCGTGTTGATGAACAGGCCGAGCATGTCGTCGATACCCGGCACCTCCGCCGAACGTCCGGCGACCGTCACGCCGAACACGACGTCGCGGCGCCCGCCGTAGCGCGACAGCAGGATGGCCCACGCGGCCTGCAGCACGGTGTTGAGCGTAACCTGTTGCCGTTGCGCGAGCCGTTGCAGCGCGCCGGTGAGGTCGGCGGACAGGTATAGCACTTGCTCGCCGTGCCCGCGCTGCGGCGCCTGCGGACGCGCAACGGCATCGGCCAGACGCAAGGGTCCGGACAAACCTGCCAGCGTCTCGCGCCAGAAGCGTTCCGGAGCATCCTGCGGCTGACGCATCACCCATTCCACGTAATCGCGGTAACGGCCCTGAGCCGCATTCGTCCGCTCCATGCCTTGACCGTCGAGCATCGCGAAGTAACGCGACAACACTTCGTTGAGCAGGCGTGCCGAACTCCAGCCGTCGAGCAGAAGATGGTGCTTGGTCCAGACGAACTCGGTCGCGCCGTCATGACGAACGATCAACGCGATACGCATCAACGGCGCTTGCGCAAGGTCGAAACCGCGCGCACGATCCCGGGCAAGGAATTCCGCCAGCCTCGCATCATGCCGATCGGAAGGAAGCCGCCGCCAGTCGAGCACGGTGCACGGCAGCGCCGCCTCGCGCCAGACGATTTGCAAGGCATCGCCTTCGCGTTCGGACAGCAAGCTCGTGCGCAGAATCGCATGTTCTCCGAGCGCCGCTTCCCAGGCCGACCGGAACACATCGAGCGCGAGCGTGCCGGACAGCGTGCAATGCATTTGATTGACATAGACGTCCTGATCCGGCGCATACAGGCTGTGGAACAGCATGCCCTGCTGCATCGGCGCGAGCGGATAGATATCCTCGATCGCCTTCACCGGCAACCGGTCGAGTTCCGCCTGCGTGATATTCGCGAGCGGGAAATCGGACGGCGTCGCGCCGCCCGCAGCGCACAGGCAATGCGCGATCAAGGCACGCAGGTGCGCGAGGTAATCCCGCGCCACGCGCTCGATCTCGGCAGCGTCGTGGATGTGGGGGCTGTAGGTCCAGCTCATGGTCAGCACGCCCCCGACGACGCGGCCGACGACATCCAGACGATGGCTGCGCCGGTTGGCGGCGGCGCGGTCGTTCCCGGTGCTTTCGGGCGCGAGCATGAACACGCTATCCGCCTGGGCATCGTCGAACTGGCCGAGGTAATTGAAGCTGAGTTGCGGCTGCGGCAAGGCATCGAGCGCCGCACGCGATCGGGCATCGCCGAGATATTTCAACAGTCCGAAACCGATGCCCTTCCGCGGCACCGCGCGCAATTGCTCTTTCACCGACTTGATCGCGGCTGCCGGTTCCCGCGCCGGGGTCAGGCATATCGGGAACCGCGTCGTGAACCAGCCGACGGTGCGGCTGGCGTCGACATCGTCGAACAGGTCTTCGCGGCCGTGGCCTTCCAGTTCGATCAAGGCGTGTGCGCTGCCGCTCCAGCGGCACAGCGTTTGCGCGAGCGCCGCGAGCAGCAAATCGTCGATCCGGGCGCGATAGGCAGCCGGCGCGCGTCGCAGCAATTGCCGTGTTTCGTCGGCGGACAAACTCAATTCGATACGCCGGGCGCTGCCGACGGTGTTCTCGCCTTGCGGATTCGTGCATGGCAGCGTCATCGGTTGCAACGCGGTCTTCCAGAAACCGAGTTCCGATTGCAATGCCGGGCTCAGCGCATAGGCATGCAGTTTCGCCGCCCATGCCTGCCAGGAACTGGCCCCGGCCGGCAACGAGACCGCCTGCCCGTTCCGCAAATGGCGATAGGCGGTTTGCAAGTCTTCCAGCAGGATGCGCCACGACACGCCGTCTACCGCCAGATGATGAATCGCGATCAGCACGCGCTCGCCGCCGGAAGCCAGACGCAGATGCGCGGCGGCAAGCAAAGGACCGCGCGCGATATTCAGACCCGCTTGGACGCCGGTGCATGCCGCGGCGATGGCCCGCGCCTGCTCGGCTTCGGAAGCTTGCGGCAGATCGATGGTTTGCAACAAGACATGCGTTTCTTGCGCCGCATGCGTTTGCCGCACCGCGCCGCCGCTGTCTGTGAAGCGCAGGCGCAAGGCGTCATGGTGCCGCACCAGCGCTTGCAGCGCGGCGTCAAGGCAGGCGCTGTCCAAGGCTTCCGTCGCCGCGAGCAAGACCGATTGGTTCCAATGGTGCGGCTCTGCCAGCTTTTGCTCGAAGAACCACGACTGGATCGGCGTCAGCGGCACCTCGCCGCCGGCTTCGGCGACGGGCGCCTTGGCCTTGCCGGCGATGGGCAGGGCAACCTGCGCCGCTTCCGCGATCGTCGGTTTGTCGAACATCTGCTTGGGCGTCAGTTTCAAGCCTTTCGCGCGCGCCTTCGCGATCACTTGCAGCGACAGGATCGAGTCGCCGCCGAGCGAGAAAAAGCTGTCGTGGATGCCTACGATCTCCAGCTTCAGGACTTCCTGCCAGACGGCCGCAAGCGTCGCTTCGATCTCGTTGCGCGGCGCAGCTTTCCCGACGCGGCCGGGCATCCGGGCGTCCGGCCCCGGCAAGGCGCGGCGATCCAGCTTTCCGTTGGATGTGAGCGGCCATCGTTCCAGGCGCACCAGCGCCGACGGCACCATGTAATCCGGCAGACGTGCCGCCAGGCGCTCCTTGACGGCGGCGAGATCGCATTCCGGCGTCGCCAGCACATAGCCGACGAGACGCGCCGATTCGCCGGTCTTCGATAGCACGACCACCGCATCGGACACATCCGGCTCCAGCTTCAACTGGGCCGCGATCTCGCCCGGCTCGACGCGGTAGCCGCGAATCTTCACCTGATTGTCGCCGCGGTCGAGATATTCGAGATTGCCGTCCGCCAGAACGCGCGCGATGTCGCCGGTGCGGTAAAGCCGTGCTCCGGGGGCGCCGAAGGGATCGGGAATGAAGCGCTCGGCCGTCAGGTCGGGGCGTTCGAGATAGCCGCGCGCCAATTGCGCGCCGCCGACATAGACTTCGCCGGGCACGCCTGGCGGCACCGGATTCAAATGCGCATCGAGCACATGAATGCAATTGTTCGCGAGCGGCTTGCCGAGCGGCAGATTGCGGCTGTCCGGGCGGTTTGCTTCCGCGTGAGCCTCATGTTCGTAGGTCAGCACGCCGACCGTGGTTTCGGTCGGACCATAGTGGTTGATCAAGCGGCACTCCGGAGCCAGCACACGCAACCGTTCCACCAGGGCCCAGCTCGTCGCCTCGCCGCCGACGATCAGGCAGCGTTTCGGCAACGCTTGCGCCGGATCGGCCGCCTGCATCAAGCCGGTCAGATGGCTGGGCACGATCTTCATCGCGTCGATGCGATGCGCCGCCATGTATTCGGCGAAGCGGTCCGGATCGAAGGCACGCTCTTCGGAGATCACATGCAGGCACTTGCCGGCGGCCAATGCGCCGAACAAGACGGTGTGCCCGAGATCGGCGGCGACGGTCGAGACCCAGGCCATGCTGCCGATCTCGCTTTCGGGCAAGCGGCGGCGCACGGCGGCGACGTAATTCGACAGCGCGCCGTGACCGATGACGACGCCCTTCGGCTGCCCCGTGGAACCGGAGGTATAAATCACATAGGCGGCATGCAACGGTCCGATACGTTCCGGCAAAGGAGCGTCGGTGTAACGGGCGAGATCGGGATCGTTCGGATCGAGCCACCGTCCCTGCCCCGCCGGAACCGTCCCCGCCAGGCCGATTGCCAGCCCCGCCTTCGAATCGGCGAGCTGATACGCCAGGCGCTCGGCCGGCATCTTCGGGTCGAGGGGAACGGCAACGCCGCCTGCCTTCAGAATGCCGACCAGCGCGACCACCAGGTCGAGCGAGCGCGGCAGGCAGATGGCGACGCGGAGCTCCGGCTTCACGCCGTGCTCTGCCAGATACTGCGCGATGCGGTTCGATTGCCGGTCGAGCTCGCGATATGTCAGTTGCCGGTCTTCATAGCGCAGTGCGACAGCGTCCGGCGTTGCGGCGGCATGCGCGGCGATCCGCGCCGGAATGCTGCGGAAGGCGCCGGCCTCGCCGGCAACACTCCATTCGCCGATGATGCGGCTGCGTTCTTCGTCGCTGCACAAGGAAAGCGACGACAATAGCGCGTCAGGACGCGCGCAAAACGCTTGCAGCAAGGTACGAAGCTGGCCCAGCATGCCGCCGACCGTGCGGTGCGCGAGACGAGTGCAGTCGTAGGCTAGCAGCAATTCCATCCGCTCGCCGTCCTTGACGATCAGGCTGAGCGGATAATTGTTGCGACCCGAGGTATAGGCCACGCCGTCTTGCTCCACGCGCTGGCCGCGCCGGACATGACGCAGGCGGATTGCGCCGCTCGCACCGCTTCCCGCCGCCAGCGAAGCGTCGATCGGATAGTTTTCGAAAACGACGATGCTGTCGAACAATCCTTGACCTTGAGCCGACGACGTGCCGCTCAAGCCTTGCACTTCGGCGAGCGGCATGTAATCGAATTGACGCTGCTCGGCGGCTTGCTGCTGCAATTGCCGCAACCAGGCCGAGACCGGCTGCGCCGCCGGCATGGCCACGCGCAGCGGCTGGGTATTGATGAACAGTCCGGCCATTTCTTCGACGCCGGGCAGATCGGCGGGCCGGCCGGATACCGTGCAGCCGAACATCACTTCATCCGCGCGAGCATGGCGTCCGAGCAGGATGGCCCAGGCGCCTTGCACCACCGTGTTCAAGGTGAGCCGGTGGGTCGTGGCGAAGCGGCGCAAGGCCGCGGTTTCGTCGGCGGACAAGTGGAGACTCTGTTCGGCGAAGCGCGCTTTCGCGCCGGATTGCGGCAACGATTGCAGCGCCAGCGGCAAGGGCGTGGCTTCGGCAAAGCCGGCCAGCGCGCGGCGCCAGTAATCGCGTCCGGCATCCAGGTCTTGCCGTTGCAGCCATTGGAGATAGTCGCGGTAAGGCCGCGCCGACGAAAGCCGCGGCGCTGCCCCTTGCGCGATAGCGCGATAGGCGGCGAGCACATCGCGCAGAATCAGCGCGAGGCTCCAGCCGTCGAGCGTGATGTGGTGATAGCTCCAGATGAAGCAATGGCGATCGTCGGCCAGCCGTACCAGGCGCAGGCGGTTGTCGGCGGCGCGCTTGAAATCGAAACCGTTTGCCCGTTCTTCGGCCAACAGTTCCGCGATGGCCCGGTCCTGCTCGCCCGCCGAGCGGTCGCGCCAGTCGAACAATCCGCATTCCGCGCTGCCTGTGCGATAGACGATCTGCACCGGCCTGGCGATTTCTTCCCAGCGGTAATCGGTGCGCAACACCGGATACTTCGCCACGACCTCGTCCCACGCCTGCCGGAAGGCCGCCACGTCGAGCGCGCCGTCGATGTCGAAGGTCGATTGGTAGAAATAAGGGTCGGCCCTTCCCTCCTGCAATGCATGCGCGAGCAAGCCTTGCTGCAGTGGAGACAAATAGCTGATGGCTTCGATGTTTTGCTTGGTGCGGAAATTCGCATTCGTATTTGTCATTACAGAATCTCCTCCAGGAAGCGGTCGAGATCGGCCTGGCCGATGTCGATGTCCGGGAAATCGGATGGCGTCACGTCGCCGTCCGTGCGCAGGCAGTGATCGATGACCGCCTCCAGCGCGTCGCGATAGGCATGCGCCAGCTGTCGGATTTGTTCTTGCGTATGGATGGCCGGGCTGTAGGTCCAGCTCATGGCCAGCATGTCGTTGGCGACATGGCCGTTGACCGCCAGCCAATGGCTGCGATGCGACAAGGAGCCGAACGATTCGCCCGCGTCTTCGCGCGCCAGGCGGAACAGGTCGCCGAAACCGGCATCGAGCTGTCCGAGGTAGTTGAAGCTGACTTGCGGCTGCGGCAAGGCTCGCACTGCGGCCCGCGCCTCTTCGTCCTCCAGCGTTTCCAGCACGCCCCAGCCGATACCCTTGTTGGGAATCGCGCGCAGCTGCTCCTTCACCGTCTTGATCGTCGCGCCGAGATCGGCTTGCGGTCCCGCGGATATCGAAAGGCAGACCGGGAAGCGCGAGGTGAACCAGCCGACGCTGCGCGACAGATCGATGCCGTCGAACAAATCTTCGCGTCCGTGGCCTTCCAATTCGATCAGCGCATGGTCCGCTCCGCTCCAATCGCACAAGGTTTCGGCCAATGCCGCCAGCAGCAGGTCGTTGATCCGGGTGCGATAGGCCGAGGGCGCGTCTTGCAGCAATTGCCGCGTGCGTTCGGCGGACAGATGGATCTCGATCCGTTGCGCCGTGCCGGCACGGTTGTCGCCATTCGGATCGATTGCCGGCAGCGGCATCGGTCGCAGGGCTCGCTGCCACCAAGCGAGTTCCTGTTGCAGGGTTTCGCTTGCCGCGTAGGTTCTCAGCCGTTCGGACCATGCCTGGTAGGAACTGGTCTTGGGCGGAAGCCGCGCCGGCTCGCCGGCGCTGATTTGCCGGTAGGCGGTGTGCAAATCTTCCAGCAGCACGCGCCACGACACGCCGTCGACGACCAGGTGATGGATCGCGATCAGCAAGCGTTCCTCGCCCTTGTCCAAGCGCAGATGTCCCGCCGCCAGCAACGGTCCTTGCGCCAGATCCAAGCCGGCTTGGATACGCGTGCATGCGGCGGCAAGATCGGTTCGGCCGGCATTGCCGAGTTCGATCGTTTGCAGGGCGACGTGAGTTCCTTGCTCGGTATAGCGCTGTCGCCAATTGCCGTCGGCGTCGCGCTCGAAACGCAGGCGCAGGCTGTCATGCTGCCGCACGAGCGCATGCAAGGCCGCTTCCAGATGCCCGGGATCGAGCGGTTGCGTCGTTTCCAGCAGCACCGCCTGGTTCCAATGGTGCGGCTGCGGCTGTCGCTGGCGGAAGAACCACGACTGGATCGGCGTCAATGGCACCTCGCCGCTCGCCGGCCCCTGCTCGATGTGCGTGTCGTCCAGACGGGCGACCAATGCCAGCATGGCGACCGTCTGATGCTGGAACAGATCCTTCGGCGTGACGGCAAGGCCGGCTTGTCGCGCGCGGCTCACCATTTGCAGCGCGAGGATGGAATCGCCGCCGAGCGCGAAGAAGTTGTCATGGATGCCGACTTGCCCGATGCCGAGCACTTCGCCCCAGATCCGGACCAGGGCCTGTTCGGCCTCGCTCCTCGGCGCCACGTACCGCTTTGCCTGATTGCCGTACTCCGGCGCCGGCAAGGCTTTGCGGTCGAGCTTGCCGTTCGGATTGAGCGGCAAGGCTTCCAGGAAGACGAACGCCGCCGGCACCATCGCTGCCGCCAATTCATGCTGCACATGCGTCCTGAGCGCTTCCACGGTCACGGCTTGCTTGGTGGTGACATACGCCACCAATCGTTTGTCCCCCGCCTTCTCTTCCCTGGCGATGACGACGGCTTCGCGCACCGCCGGGTGGGCGAGCAACGTGGCTTCGATTTCACCGAGTTCGATGCGCACGCCGCGGATCTTGACCTGGTGATCGGTCCGGCCCAGGTATTCGATCGCGCCATCGCTCCTCCAGCGCGCCACGTCGCCGGTGCGATACAGGCGTCCGCCCGCTCGCCCGAACGGATCGGGCACGAAGCGCTCGGCCGTGAGGCCGGGGCGGCCGAGATAGCCGCGCGCCAGTTGAACGCCGCCGATGTACAACTCTCCGGCCACGCCGACCGGTACCGGGTTCAAGTCGCCATCGAGCACGTACAGCTGCGTATTGGCGATCGGGCGGCCGATCGGCACGGTCTTGATGTCGCCTTCCGTGCAGGTCCAGGCCGTGACATCGATGGATGCTTCAGTCGGGCCGTACAGGTTGCGCAAGGCTGCCTGGGATTGGCGCATGAAGCGCTGCCGCAGCTCGGCCGGCAAGGCTTCGCCGCTGGCCAGCACTTGCCTGAGCGACGCGCACCGCGGCAGGCCGCCATGCTCGACGAAGGCTTGCAGCATCGACGGCACGAAGTGCAGCGTCGTGATGCCATGGCGTTGGATCAGTTCGACCAGCCTGGCCGGATCCTTGTGGTCGCCCGGCGCCGCCATGACGAGCGTGGCGCCCGTCATCAAGGGCCAGAAGAATTCCCAGACCGACACGTCGAAACCGAACGGGGTCTTTTGCAAAACGCGATCATTGGCCGTCAGGCGATAAGCGTCTTGCATCCATAGCAAGCGGTTGGTCAAGCCGGCATGCGGCACGCCGGCGCCTTTCGGCCGGCCGGTCGAGCCGGAGGTGTAGATCGTATAAGCCAGCTGCTGCGGATGGACGGCGATACCGGGATCGGTGGCCGGGAACCCGGCATCGGCGCGCCGGTCCAGCGGCAGGACGTGCACGCCGGGCGCGGTCAAGGCCAGGCGCGACCATGCAGCTTCTTGCGTAAGCAGCGCATGGATGCCGGCGTCGGCAAGCATGTAAGCCAGGCGCGATGGCGGGTAATCGGGATCGAGCGGGACATAGGCGGCGCCCGTCTTGAGGACGGCGAGCAAGGCGATCGTCATCTCGGGCGAGCGCTCGGCGCAGACGCCGACCAGGCAGTCGCGCTGGACGCCGGAAGCGAGCAAACGGTGCGCAAGGCGGTTGGCGGCGGCATCGAGCTCGCGATACGTCAGGCGCTGTTCGACGGACACGAGGGCGATGGCGTCGGGCGTCATGGCAGCTTGCCGGGCGATCGATTCGTGTACCGGGCGCGCATCCGGATAAACGACCGCGGTCGCATTCCAGTCGCGCGTCACCCGTTGCCATTCGTCGGCATTCAGCAGCGGCATCTCGCCGATCCGCATGTCCGGCCGCGCCGCGATGGCGCGCAGCAGGTTGCGGTAGTACCCGGCGATGCGTTCGATCGTCGCCGCATCGAACAAGTCCGTGCGGTAGGCGATCGTCGCATCGAGCTCGTCCGCCACTTCCTTGATATCGACCGACAGATCGAACTGCGTCGTGCCGTTGTCGCGCGCATGCGCTTCCAGCCTCAAATCCGGAATCCCGCTCAAGGCGGAAAAATCGGGCCGCTGCACATTGAACATCACCTGGAACAGCGGCGAGCGCGACAAGTCGCGTTCCGGCTGCAAGGCATCGACCAATTGCTCGAACGGCAAATCCTGATGCGCCTGCGCGCCAAGCGCGGCCTCTTTCACTTGCTCGAGCAAGCCGGTGAACGCCGCGCGGCCGTCAACCTGGCTGCGCAACACTTGCGTATTGACGAAAAAGCCGATCAGGCCTTCGAGCTCGACCCGATTGCGGTTGGCGATCGGCACGCCGACGCGGATATCGCGCTGGCCCGACAAGCGATACAGCAACACGTCGAAGGCGGCTTTCAGCGTCATGAACAGCGTCGTCCCGCGGTCGCGCGACAGCGTGCGCAAAGCCGAGGCCAGCGATGCATCGAGCGTGAAGCGATGCTTCGCGCCATCGGGACGCGCGACGGCCGGGCGCGGCCGGTCGGTCGGCAATTCCAGCACCGGTTGCTCCTCGCCCAATTGCGCCCTCCAATAAGCGAGGTCGCGTTCGAGCGCCGCGCCGGTCAGAGCGGCGCGCTGCCAGGCCGCGAAATCGGCGTACTGGACCGGCAACGGCGGCAAGGGATTCGAAGTCCCGGCGCGGGATGCGGCATACAGCGCGGCAAACTCGCGCACCAGCACATTGAGCGACCAACCGTCCGACACGATGTGATGCAGCGACAGCAGCAGCACATGCTCGGTCTCGGCTAGCTTGAGCAAAGTCATTCGCAGCAACGGCCCTGCCGCCAGATCGAAGGGCATTGCCGCATCGTCGGCCGCGAGCCTCTGCGCTTCGGCGGCCTGGGCCTCGCCGGACAACGATGTGAGATCGATCACCGGCAATGCCGCCTCGGCATGCGGCGCTATCTCCTGCACGGCGACGCCGTCGATCTCCTTGAACGTGGTGCGCAAGGTTTCATGCCGCATGATCAGCGCGTCGAAGGCGGCTTTCAACGCCGCCGTGTTCAATGCACCGGAAAAGCGCAACAGAGCCGGCACGTTGTAGGCGGCGCTGTCCGGTTCCAGGCGATGCAGGAACCACAGGCGCTGCTGGGCGAACGACAGCGGCAAACGACCTTCTCGGGCGACCGGCTTCAGCGGCAATACCGCGTTCGCCTCATTGCCCGTCGCGTTCGCCGCGGCGCTCTTGTCCGCCGCATTCTTGTCGAGCAATCGCGCAAGCCCGGCGATGGTCTGTTGCTCGAACACCTGCTTCGGCAACAGCTTGAGCCCCTTGGCGCGCGCCCTGGCGATGATCTGCAGGGACAGGATCGAATCGCCGCCGAGGGTGAAGAAATTGTCGTGGATGCCGACGCTATCGCGCTTCAGCACCTCTTGCCAGATCGCGGCGAGCGCGCGTTCGATCTCGCTGCGCGGCGCCACGAACGCCGCGTCCTTTTCCTTGGCGCTCGCGGCATCGCCCTGCGGCAGCGCCTTGCGATCGAGCTTGCCGTTGGCCGTCAGCGGCAGCCGGTCGAGGCGCACCAGAACGGACGGCACCATGTAGTCGGGCAGCCGCCGCGCCAGTTCGTCCTTCAGCGCCTGCAAATCCCGGGTTGCTGGCGCAACCACGTAACCGATCAGCCGCGCGGACCCGCCTGTCGTATCGAGCACGACCGCGGCATCCGCGACACCTTTCCCGGCCTTCAATTGCGCGGCGATCTCGCCCGGTTCGACACGGTAGCCGCGAATCTTCACCTGATCGTCGCGGCGGCCGAGATATTCGAGGCTGCCGTCCGGCAGAATGCGCGCGGCGTCGCCGGTGCGATAAAGACGTGATCCCGGTTCGCCGAACGGATCGGGAATGAAGCGCTCGGCCGTCAGGTCGGGACGGCCGAGATAGCCGCGCGCCAATTGCGCGCCGCCGACATAGACCTCGCCGGGCACGCCTTCCGGCACCGGACTCAATTCCTCGTCGAGCACGCAAACGCGGGTGTTCGCGAGCGGACGGCCTAGTGGCAAATTGCGGCCGGCGGGACGATGTGCATTGTCATGCGCATATGTCAGCACGCCCACGGTTGTCTCGGTCGGGCCGTAGTGGTTGACGATGCGGCAGTCGGGCGCGAGACGTTCGATCGTCTCGACCTGGGTCCAGCTCGTTGCTTCGCCGCCGACGATCAGGCAGCGGCGCGGCAGCGCTCGCGCCGGGTCGGCCGCCTGCAGCAGGCCGTTCAAATGACTGGGAACGATCTTGAGCGCATCGATGCGATGTTCCGCCATGTATTCGCCGAAGCGGTCCGGATCGAATGCGCGTTCCTCCGCGATCAGGTGCAGCGCGCAGCCGTTCGCCAATGCGCCGAACAATACGGTATGACCCAAGTCCGCCGCGACGGTGGAAACGAAGGCCATGCTGTCGATCTCGTCAAGCGGCAGGCGCGCCGACACGCCGGACAGGTAATTGGCGAACGCGCCGTGATCGATCACCACGCCTTTCGGCCGTCCGGTCGAGCCCGATGTATAGATCACGTAGGCGGCATGCCGCGCGCCGGCGCGCTCCGGCAACGGCGCATCGGTATAGCGCGCCAATTCGGCATCGGCAAGATCGAGCGGCGCAATCCTCCGCCCCGCAACGCCGTCCGCGTCGCCGATCACGAGCGATGCGCCGCTATCGGCCAATTGATATTGCCGGCGTTCGATCGGCCATCTCGGATCGAGCGGCACGTAGGCGGCGCCGGCCTTCAGAATGCCGAGGACGGCGACGACCAGATCCACCGAGCGCGGCAGGCAGACGGCCACGCGGCTTTCCGGTTCGATGCCATGTTCCGCCAGATATTGCGCGACACGGTTCGATCGGCTATCGAGTTCGGCGTAGCTCAGACGGATGCCTTCGGACACCAGCGCGACGGCATGCGGCCGGCGCCTCGCCTGCGCCGCGATGCGAGCATGCACGGGTTGGAACGCCGTGGCATCGGCCGGCCCATGCCACAGTTCCCGCAAACGCGCCCGCTCGCCCTCGTTCAACAGCGGCAACTCCGCGATCGGCTTCTCCGGCGTCTCGGCCAGGGCTGCAAGCAGGGTCTGCCAATGGCCGGCCCAGCGCTCGATCGTCGCGGCATCGAACAGGTCGGTCGCGTAGTTGAACAGGCAGGCGAGTTCACCGTCGATCTCGGTCACGTCGAGAGCGAGATCGAAACGGGCCTGGCGTTCGTCGACGGCATCGACTTCAACTTCGAGGCCGGAGAGATCGGCCAGCTCGGTCCAGCGCTGCTGCAACACGAACTTGACCTGGCACAACGGCGAATGGCTGAGGCTGCGCTCCGGTTGCAAGGCTTCCACCAGTTGCTCGAAAGGCAGGTCCTGATGCGATTGCGCGCCCAAGGCCGCTTCGCGCACCTGGCGCAGCACGTCGGCGAAACTTTGCCTTCCATCGACGACGGCACGCATGACTTGCGTGTTGACGAAGAAACCGATCAAGCCTTCCAGTTCCAGCCGGTTGCGTCCGGCGATCGGCACGCCGACACGGATATCGGACTGCCCCGACAAACGGTAGAGCAGCACATCGAAGGCCGCGAGCAAGGTCATGAACAGCGTCGCGCCTTGCCGGCGTCCGAGCCGTTGAAGCTTTTCCGTCAGCGCGGCAGGCAGCCTCACTTGATGCCTCGCGCCGCGATGGCTTTGCACGGCGGGTCTCGGCCGGTCGGCCGGCAATGCAAGCACCGGGTGTTCGGCGCCGAGCTGTTCCTTCCAGTAAGCCAGTTGCCTCTCCAGCACGTCGCCGCTCAACCAGCGGCGCTGCCATTGCGCGTAGTCGGCATACTGGATCGTCAACGGCGGTAACTCGATCGCTCGTCCTCGCGCATGGGCTTCGTAGCCGGCCGCGAATTCGCGCAGCAACACGCTCATCGACCAGCCGTCGGACACGATGTGGTGCATCGTCATCAGCAGGACATGCTCGCTGCCGGACAGCTTGAGCAGGGCCAGCCGCAGCAACGGGCCGGCCGCGAGATCGAACGGCTTGGCGGCTTCCGATTCCGCGACGCGTTGCACTGCGTCTTTCCGCGCGGCGCCGTCCAGCGCGGCGAGATCGATCAGCGGCAGATCGATGTCCATCGCCGGCGCGATCGCCTGCACCGGCTCGCCGTTGTCGCTCCGGAACGTGGTGCGCAATGCCTCGTGACGCTGCACCAGATGCCCGAATGCCGCATGCACGGCTTGCACATCGAGCGCTCCCGACAGGCGGATCGTCGCGGCAAGGTTGTAGGCGGCGCTGTCCGGTTCCAACTGGTGCAGGAACCACAAGCGCTGCTGCGCGAACGACAACGGCAGCTTGCCGTTGCGCGCCATGGGCAGAAGCGGCAATTCGTCGGCCGCCGCCATGCCTTTGATCCGTTCGCTCAGCTGCGCCACGGTCGGCGCTTCGAACAGCGCGCGCACCGCGACATCCGCGCCGAACGTTTGCCGCAAGCGCGAGATCAGGCGAATCGCCAGCAGCGAATGCCCGCCGAGCTCGAAGAAGTTGTCGTGGATGCCCACTTGGGGCACGCCGAGCACTTCGGCCCACAACGATGCCAGTCGCGCCTGCGTCTCGTCGCGCGGCGCGGCATAGTCGGCGCCGAGCAGCCAATCGCGGTCGCGGCGGAAACCGGCGGCCACCGGCAGGCTGCCATCGAGCCACCCCAGCCGGCATGCCGCACGTTGCAGCTTGCCGCTGGAAGTCTTGGGCAATTCGCCGGGCGGCAGCAGCAGGATCACGCTGGCCGGCTCCTGATGATCGAAAGCGATCGCGCGGTGGATCGCGCGGAAGATGGCGGACGAGTCTAGTTTTTTCAGCACGGCACGAGGCAATTCGGCCGCGACACCTATGCCTTCCTGGCCGTCGATCTCGACCGGAAAGGCGGCAACGCGCCCCTTGCGCACTTCGGGCACCGCCGCCTCGACGGTTTGCTCGATATCCTGCGGATAGATGTTTTGCCCGCGCAGGATGATCACATCCTTGAGACGGCCGGCGATATACAGTTGGCCTTCATGCCGGAAACCGAGATCGCCGGTGCGCAGCCACGGTTTTGCATCGCCTTCCAGGCGCGCGGCATAGGCGGCTTCGCTGGCTTTCGGATTCCGCCAATAGCCTTCGGCGACGCTCGGACCTTGCACCCAGATCTCGCCGATGCTTCCCGGTGCGCATGGCGCCGCCTTGCCCGGATCGACGATCTCCACACGGTGATCGGTCCAGATGCGTCCGCAAGCAACCAGGCTCACGCCGTCTTCCCGCAACACGACTTCGCCGCGCCCGAGCGCGACCGGATCGAAGCGATGAGCGATCATGCCGTTGCCGCGCACACCGCCGCTGACGAAGACCGTGGCTTCCGCCAGGCCGTAGCAAGGGTACAAGGCATCCGCGCCGAAACCGGCCGGCGCGAACTTTTCGGCGAACCGGCCGAAGGTCGTCTCGCGCACCGGCTCTGCGCCGTTGAACGCCAGCCGCCACGACGACAGATCGAGCTTCTCAGTCGCGGATTCCGACACGCGCTCCAGGCACAGGCGGTACGAGAAATCCGGCCCGCCGCTGATCGTCGCCCTGTGTTCGGAAATCGCCTTCAGCCAGCGCAGCGGCCGTTCGAGGAAATGGCGCGGCGACATCAGCACCAGCGTGACGCCGCTGAAGATCGGTTGCAGCAGCGCGCAGATCAAGCCCATGTCGTGATACAGCGGCAGCCAGCTCACCCACTTGTCCACGCCTTCTTTCACCGCATAGCCTTCGGCCAAGGCGAGTTCGTTCGCGATCAGGTTGCGGTGGCTCACCATCACGCCCTTGGGCGCGGCGGTCGAACCGGAGGTGTATTGCAGGAAAGCGATCGTCTCCGGCAGGATCTCGACCTCCCGCCATTGGTCTTCATGGCAATCGTCCGGCATCGCATCGGTCGCCAGCACCCCGGCGTCGCAGTCGGCCGGCAGCGAACGCTTGAGGCCGGCAAGCGCTGCGCTATCGGTCAGGATCAGGCGCGGAGCGGAGTCCTGCAGCATCGCCAGCAGCCGCTTCAGGTGCTGCGGATGCGCGAGTTCGGGCGGATAGGCAGGCACGGCGATGATGCCGGCATACAAGCAGGCGAAGAAGGCGAGCACGTAATCGGGACCGCTCGGATACAGCAGCAAGGCGCGGTCGCCGGATTTGGCGTGACGCTGCAGATAGCCCGCCAGCTTGCGGGCGCGACGGTCGAGGTCGGCGTAGCTCATGTCCTCGCCGATGGTTTCGCCATCGAGCAGGAATTGAATCGCGGAGCGTTCGGGATGCAGCGCGGCGCGGCGGCGCAGCAGGTCGACGAATTGTCGGCTGGTTTGTACGGCGTTGGTCATGCAAATACCCTCATGAGCGAAGCTCATCCGGCGGCCAGTTGCGGACTGGCCGGACAGGAATCAAAAATTCGGAAAGACTGCTGGCGGACGGCGTCAGATGCCGTGGCCTTGCGCCATGGCGACGACGACGCGGCGCGGTCCCGTGAACGGCGCGCGCCCATGCGCGGCCAGCATGTTGTCGAGCATGAGCACGTCGCCCCGCTGCCAGGGAAAGCGTACCGTCACGCTGTCGTAGACGGCGCGGATTTCATCGAGGGCCGCATCTTCGATCGGCGAACCGTCGCCGTAATACACATGGCGCGGCAAGTCCTCTTCCTCCACGATCGCCAGCAGCGCTTCGCGCACGCTGGCCTCGAGCGCGGAAACGTGGAACAGGTGCGCCTGGTTGAACCACACGATGTCGCTGGTGCGCGGGTGCGTCGCGACGGCCTGGCACACCTGGCGTGTGCGCAATTCGCCATCGTCCTTCCATTCCCAGGCAATGCCTTGGCTGCGGCAATAGGTTTCGACCGCCGCGGGATCCTCGGTGTTGAATACCTGCTGCCACGGCACATCGAGGCCGTTGCCGTAATTGCGCACGTACATCAGGCCCTTGTCCATGAAGCGCTCCCGGATCGCCGGATCGATGCGGCGATAGACCTCGCGGCTGTCGGCGATCGGGGTCTCGCCGCCTTCGGGCGCGGCGGTATCGCAGTAGAACCAGATGCGCATCGGCCATTGGCGCGTGTATGCCTGCTCGTTATGCAGCGGAATCGATTGATGCGCCGGATATTCGGTCGAAGTGTAGACGCCCTGCTCGACCTTGCTGCGCGGTGTCGAGCCGAATTCATAGCTGAGCAAGGAATCGCCGAACGATGCCGCGAAATCCTTGAACGCCGAGACATCGCGCACCGCGAAGCCGCGAAACAGAATGCCGCCCACCCGTTCCAGGTGTGCCGCCGCATAGGCATGAATGGCGGCGCCGCAGGCTTCCAGGCTCGTCCCCGGATCTGCCGGCGTCACCAACAGCGGCAAGTCCTGCCCTTCGAATAATGCCGCGCCACGCAGCGGCAACTCAGTCATAGCGTTCATCGATTGCGCATCCCGAAAGCGATCGAAGCGACTGCACCGCAGCGCTTCGGTATGGATAAATGAAAATCGTTATTTATGATGCATCACTCGAATTGACTAGTCAATACGAATGATAACAATTCTCATTTATATTTACATTGCGATTTATCGCCAATATAATCGCCCTACCGTACCAGCAGCGATGGCCGCATCTCGCATCGGCTGGCGCGCACAAATCGATTATTTATCAAGGAGATAGCAATGAGCTGGGATAGCGAAGACACCATCTTCAAGGTCGTGGTCAACGATGAAGAGCAATACTCGATCTGGCCCGGGCACAAGGAAATACCGGCCGGCTGGAGCCCCACAGGCTATACCGGCAAGAAAGCCGAATGCTTGGCGCACATCAAGGAAGTCTGGACCGACATGCGGCCGTTGAGCCTGAGACAGCAAATGGAAACAGCCTGAACCGCGAGCGCGCAGACAGGAAGGACCCTCACATGCACACCTCCTCTTGGCTCATGCGGCAATCCGCCGGCGGACGGCGCTTCCGCCTGTTCTGCTTTTCCTATGCGGGCGGCAGCGCAGCGCCTTACCTGGCATGGCAAACCGCTCTGCCTTCGTTCATCGAAGTCTGCGCGATCCAGTTGCCGGGCCGCGGGCCAAGGTTGGCCGAGCTGCCTATCCGGTCACTCCCGCAGCTGATCGAAACGCTGGCGCCGATCATCGCCCGCGAAGCCGACCTTCCTTTCGCCTTCTTCGGCCATAGTCTGGGAGGCTTGCTGGCCTTTGAATTGGCGCGACATTGCCAGCGCCATCATCTGCCGATGCCGGAGCATTTGTTTGTTTCGGCGAGCAACGCGCCGCGGCACCGACGCGCCAACCGACGCTTGCACGAACTCGATGACGACGCGTTGATCGACGCGCTCAAGGATTACAACGGCACGCCGCCGGCCGCGCTGGCGGACCGCGAGCTGATGACGCTGCTGCTGCCGGCGATCCGCGCCGATTTCGCCCTGGTGGAAACCTATGAATATCGCCAGGATGTGCCGCTCGATATTCCGATCACCGTGCTGGCCGGAACGAACGACAAGCATGTCGTCTCGGAACGCCTATGCCGGTGGCAGGATGAGACCACGGAAGCATGCAGTCTTCGCTGGTTCGAAGGCGATCATTTCTTCATTCATTCGAACCAAGATGCGGTCCTCGACTGCATCCAGGACGAACTGGCGGATCTGCAATATGCCTAGCCATGGGCCTTGACGCACAAGATGCCCATGTCCGGCAAATGGATCTTGACGTTGGCGCCCGAGATTCACCCTTTTCCGTCTTGAGCCGCGACGAACCGACAAAGACGAAACCATTCGCCGCGAATGAATTGCGGCTTCATTACCACCGCTGCCGCGGCCGAACGGCGTCGCTTGTTTTATCACCCTTGCACGCAGAAGGACGCCTATTGCGAAGCATCTCGAATCGGACTGCGGCGCGGGCTGCCCGCCCTGCGTATGGGCGCGCATGATCCTGCCTGTTCAGGCGATTCCAATCAAGATTTCGCGAAAGCGAGCTTGCTTACAACCCCTTTCCGCCGACAAATAACAACCACCCCAGAATCGCAGCGACACCCGAGACTCTAATCACCCATGCGATTGCATATGGCAAGAGGAGAATCATGAATAGTCCTATGATTCCAGCCTGGCACAACCACAGCACGATTCCGAATGATGGTCCATCGGCGGCAATCGCTGCAATGAGAGAAATCGCCAACATCGCCGCGCCGGCGGCGGCGAACCAGCAACGCCGTCCGCGCGCTTGTTCCGGCAAACCCATGCGATGGCGTTGACTCGGCGACTGGAAGCACAGCGCCGCCATGCCGGCCAAGGCGGCGAATGCGGAAGCCGCTGCAAGAAGAAGCGGCTTCATATGGCCACCTTATGCATCGACGCCGCCTCGGATCGCGCAGGCATGCCATGCACGGCCAGGCGCCGTGCTGCCGCTACGGCAAGCACTGCTGTTGCCAGCAGCATCAAGTCAGTGCCGGCTACCGCCAACTTCCCTTGGCCCAGTGCCGTCAGCAGATGATCATCAGTCACGATGGCATTCAGCGCCGCGGCAAGCATCGCAAGTCCTGCACCGGCCCATGCCTGCTCACGCCAAGCGATCCGGAGATCGGTGCGGCTGCGCGGATGAAATGCGCGCGCGACAGGATGGAGAAAAGCGATGATCCAAGCCGCAAAAAACACCCATTGCTCGACCGTAGCGCGATCCATCAAATCGGGAGGAAGAAGCTTGTTGGCGACCAGCATGGACAGCGTCGCCACCAGCACGCCCATGGTGCCGCCGACGGCGACGGCATTGACTGCGCGATAGCCGACGCGGCCTTCCTTCTCCTGCCGGGCGCGCCGCTTCTCCACCCATAGCAAGAGGCCGGTGCCGATCATCACGCAGGAAACGAGACCCATCGCAAAGTACATCCACCGCAGCCACCAGTGATCGAACGGAATCATGTGCAAGCCCGAGAAGAAGCGCTGCACTTGCAAGGTCGGCGACAAGCGCTGTTGGCTGAGAACTTCGCCGGTAGCGCCGTCGAAAGTCACGGAAACATTGTCGTTGACGATCTGGTCGTGCGGCCGGCGCTGGACTTCGACGAGGGCATTCTTGTCGTTCGGATTGCGAATGATGATCCGACGAACCTCGCCGCCGCCCCACATGGCGCGAGACCGAGCCACCATCGCATCGACCGACGCCAATTTTCCGGGCTCCTTGGCCGCGGGGCGCGACACATGGTTGAACGCTTCCTTGATGATGCTGCCGCCGTCCTTGGCGTAGATCACGGCAATGCCGGCTTCCATATAGATGAAGAGGAAAATGATCAAGCCCGACAAGGTAATCACGAAGTGAAACGGCAGCAAGAGGACGGACGATGCGTTATGGAGATCGAGTGTCGCGCGCTGTATCGATTTGCCGGGCCGGAAAGTAAAGAAGTCGGCGAAGATCTTTTTGTGGATGACCACGCCGGACACCAACAATACGAGCATCGCGATCGACACGATCGCCAGCAACCAGGCTCCGATATCCATCCAGTCGAGGTGGAAGGAATAATGGAAGGGATAGAAGAATCCACTGCCCCCCTTGGTTCCCGGATCCGTGAGGACACGACCCTTCTCGACATCGACATGGCGCGTTTCGATGCCATCTTCCCCCATCCAGCCGAGCGACATGGTTGGTTCGCGACTGTACGGATATTGCACCATCCACAGCCGCGCATCGGGTGCGAGCTGCTCCAGGTGAACCAGCGCATCCCGCTCGAACGACACGGCCCGCGGCGCCGCGATCCGCGTCTCCGGCATCATCCAACGATCGATTTCCCGATCGAAGACCGACAACGTGCCCATGAAAAACACGAGGAACAGCAGTACCGAAAACAGCACGCCCGCCCAAGTGTGCAAGTAATCCATCGACTGGCGGAGGGAAAGCTTCTTATCCATATTTTTGTAAATCCCTAAACTGCACGCGGCAAATGCTGGCACATCCATCCAAGCAATGCGAATCCCGTCGCGCCGCCGAACACCCAACCCGCCGCACGGCAAACCGATGCTGCGCCGAACGCTATCAGTACGGCCATCATCCAGATCAGGAAGGCCGGCATGCCGGCTGCGATCGCGGCATCGGCGCGCGGCAACCAGCCTGTCGCCGCCAGCACGGACGCCGTACCGATCATGAAGCAAAGCGCGGCGGCAAAGCCTCCCAGTGCGCCGATCAGGGCGCGCGTCAGCGCGGCCTGCCAAGTAAAGCGTGTATTGGACACAGTAATTTCCACTCCTAGAGGCTGTTATGAACTCAAACAGAGGGCACGCAGCCCCCTGTTTGAGTTCATAACAGCCTCTAAAAAATCTCGCGGCTCCGATCGCGTTCGGATTCAGCGGTCGAGCAAGAAAAGCCGCGCCAGGATGCCGCTTCTTCGAGGCTGCGCTACCGTCCGTTTTGCCGCATGCCCCCATTGCTCCATCAATTGCCGGCACGTCGCGCGCAACACCGGCGCCAAATCGGGTGCATCGGCCAGCTCTTGCAAATGCCGTTCGATCACGGCAGCAAGATTCAGATTGGCGCCGGCTCCGCCTTCATGCGTCATGTAATGCGACATGAGGTGCAATACGGACGAGACCACCAAATCGGAATGTGCGCGAGCCTCTCCCAACTCGAAGACAGCATTTTTCGGTTTCAACGTGAATCTCCTTGCGCGTCGACCACACCCATTCGGACAGTCGCTAACGACTCTCCTTCGTCAGCACGCCGAATTTGATTGTCAGCAACCTTAGCTGATTGACAATCGCATTCGCTCTTCGCAATAATGAGAATTATTCGCATTCTCATTATTAGGCATTTGTGTTATTTTCGCAAGGCTTACCGAAAATGCGAATCCTCACTGCTTTCCTGTCGGAACATTAGCGAAACCTTCCTCGTCGAGATCGAAGTGGGGATATGAGTAACGCGAAAAACCCACCTATTATTAATTGCTAAAGAAAAACAAGAATGGATATCCCAAAAGAACTGCGCGATTCCGGCCTGAGAGCCACCTTGCCCCGGCTACGCATCCTCCAACTGTTTCAGTCGCAAGCGATCAAGCACGGCACGGCCGAAGACGTCTACCATTTGCTGCGCGCCGAGAATCTGCAGCTAGGCTTGGCGACCATCTATCGCGTTCTGGTGCAATTCGTTCAGGCCGGCATTCTGGTGCGCAGCAGTTTCGAATCCAATGCGGCGATATTCGAGCTGAACGAAGGCCATCACCACGACCATCTGGTCTGTACTCGCTGCGGCAAGGTCGAGGAGTTCTTTGATCCCGAAATCGAACGCCGGCAGGAAGAAATCGCCAAGGCGCGCGGCTTCGACTTGGCCGATCATGCCTTGGCGCTTTATGGCATATGCATGAATTGCACGGATAACACGAACCACCAAGGGTCACGCGAACCTACCCACGCGGCCGAGCCGAAGGCCGCATCGGGCACGGCACGCTAAGGCTGCCGGCGTGCCGCGATACGAAAATCCCCCACACCGACATTCGACGTCGTCCTCTTGCTTTTAAAAAAGCCGGAAAGGCAACTTATCGATAGCAATACGTTCTAATTTTCGTATGGCGGTATGGCGGTATGGCGGGCGCATTGCGAATGCCGAGATTCATGCAGCGTAATCCCCGATGTCGTCGGCCCGCCGCCGAATGGGAAGCCTCGTCGTTTTTTCCTCGTTCCAAGCCGAAGGGCTTCCAATGTCAACGTCAGGAGAAATCATGAAGCCAACTCAGATTGCACTCGCCGTACTAGTCGTCTTATCCGTAACGATCACTGGCTGCGCAAGCCCGAACCGTCCCCTTGGCGCTCCCACAACAACACCAAGTGGTGCGTATTCGAGCGCCTATGGCACGGTGGATTCGATCCAGGTGGTTCAAACCAGCAGCGGATCTGGTTCAGGCATCGGCACAGTCGCGGGCGGGGTGGTCGGCGGCGCCTTGGGCAATCAAGTGGGCGAAGGCCGGGGAAGGACTGCCGCTACCGTCGCCGGCGCGATCGGCGGGGCAATGATCGGCAATCAAATGGAAAAAAACGCGAGCGGACGGCAGGTCTATCAGATCGGCGTCCGGCTCGACAACGGCAGCTACCAGACTTTTCAACAGGAGTCGGTCGGCGATCTCCAGGTCGGCAGTCGCGTACGGATCGAAAACGGCCAGGTATTTCGCTATTGACGGGCAAGGTTTTCGCGCATTCGACACCATGGCGGTGCACCAATAAATAACTTACGGAGCGGCATATGGGCATCGGAACCATACTCTTGATTGTCTTGGTTTTGGCGCTGATCGGCGTCTTGCCGAGTTGGCCCTACAGCAGTAGCTGGGGTTATGGACCAAGCGGCATCGTCGGCGTCTTGCTTCTGGTGCTGTTGATCTTGCTTCTCATGGGTCGAATATGACGGTGGCTCGTTCGATGCATGCGGAAGCGCCCATGGAACCGGATCGGAATGCCGGAAGGCAGGCCAGCATCGACACAATGCCATTACGGAGGTATTTCATGAAGACGAGCGCAAAGGCCCGGATCGGCTTGAGTATCGTGTTGCTGAGCGCCGGACTGACCGGTTGCGCCGACATGACGAGGCAACAGAAGAATACGGCTATCGGCGCCGGTGTGGGAGGCGTGGCCGGTTCGGTCCTGACTGACGGCAGCGCGGTCGGCACCCTGGGCGGTGCAGCCATCGGCGGCGTGATCGGCAATCAAACCGGCAAGGGCAAATAGAGGTACGCTACGTGCCCCCCGCTATTGCGAAAGAGCCGGATCGCAATTGCGCATGAAACGGCGGCAAGTTCTTGCCGCGCGTTGTTCTAGTGCCCGATCCGTGCGAAAGGAGCTGTCATGTTGTACTTGATCGCCGCCCTGATGATCATGCTCTGGGTGTTCGGGATGGTGACCGCCTTCACGTTTGGCGGCATCATTCATTTGCTGTTGATAATCGCCGTCGTCGCCGTCCTGGTACATGCGGTCCTGAAGCGACCGCGGTAGTCTGGTTGTTTGAACCGAGCGTACGGCTCGGCAAGCAAGCTGTCGTCCGGTGCATACAGCGAAGAACGAGCTTTTCGAAAGGCCGCCAAGCGCCCCCAGAAAAAAACGGGCTCGACGACGAGCCCGCATGCTTCAAGTGTGGATGCTTTGTCAGCGCGTCGTTCCGCGTCGCACGAGATTGACGATCGCCAGCAGGATAATGGCGCCCACGAGCGATACGATAAGCGATCCGAGGCTGAAGTCGTTTTGATTGATCGTGCCGGTACCCAGCAGCGGCGCGATGAACCACCCGCTCAACAAGGCTCCGACGATGCCGACGATAATATTCAGGAACATTCCTTGTTCCGCATTGGTTTTCATGATGATGCTGGCGATCCAGCCGATGATCCCTCCGATAATGATCCATAGAATGAAGTTCATTTGCCACCTCCTTTAGTAGTCATGCCCATTCTCCAGAATGCCGCATAATGTGTCTGGCGACGCTTCGGTCATCGCGATCTCAATACTCTGCTCAAGACAAAGCCGGCGACGGCGGCAATGCCGACAGCCGCGATCGGGTTGGCGCGCACATAAGTACGCGCGTTCTCCACCAGCTCTGCCCCCACGGTATTCAACTGCGCGCGTCGCTGGCCCCAGGTTTCCGCCGCCGAACTGGCGAAGGATGTCACCTTGTCGACAGCCTGATGCGCGGAACCGGCCAGCCGGTCGACCGTCGGACGGACCGAGCCTGCTGTCCTGTCCTCTGTCTCGCGCGCCGCGCCGCTCGCGCCCGCAACGCCTTGATCGGCGCCGCTCCGCATTTCGGCAGATCCCGAAGCCTGGTTGCCGCTTCCTGTTTGCTCCATAGTGGCGCTCCTTGTCATTGCGGTTGTAAAAACTCCAAGCGAACATTGATGCCCGCGCCATGCGACGCAATACTCATGCCAAACGGTACAACGATCGGACGCGCCATCAAATATGCGAGGCATGCGCTCTCCGGCCGCGCGACACGGGAAATGGACCGGAGAGACTGCTCATCGCGGGCTCGGTGGAAACCGATCCATAGCGCGCTTTTTTCAACGTTTGAAAATTTTTGCGCATGCCGCTTGGCGGCAGCGCTCTCCTCTTCTTCCCGAGGCTCCGCGCGGCCGCAAGACAATTCCGCAAGGAAAGCGGATGTCCGGAAATTCCCTCTATAATTTCGCCGCAACACCCGCTATCGCGGACAGCTTCCGCAATGAATACGAAGAGGGAAGAGAAGGCCGTGAAATACTTACTGGCATTTGCGTTGCCCATCCTCCTGGCACTGCCGCCGGCGGTCGCGAACACGGCGGCTACGTCCATTGAGCAGGCACGTAGCTGCCACCTGCCCGGCCACGAAGCGCCGCTGCGTTGCGTCAAGGTCGGCGTGCCGCTCGATTATCGGCGGCCTACAAGCGACAAGGTGGACATTCACGTCGCGATCGCGCCGGCCTTCCGTCAGCCGGCGAAACCCGATCCGCTGTTCATCCTGGCAGGAGGCCCGGGACAAGCCGGCAGCGATCTTCTGCAGATACTCGACAGAACTTTCCGCAAGGTACGCGCGACGCGGGATATTGTCTTCATCGATCAGCGCGGCACCGGCCGCTCCGGCAAGCTCGATTGCGAGAGCACGAAATCTCTCGACGAGCGACCGCTCGCGGAGCAGGAAAGGATCGTCGCCGCCTGCCTGCGCGATCTCGCCCGGCCCTATGCCGCCTACAACACGGAAAACGCGGCGCGCGATATAGAGCGGGTTCGAAGCGCGCTCGGCTACGGCCAGATCAACATCTGGGGCGGTTCGTACGGCACCCGACTCGCGCAGGCATATGCGCGCCTCTTTCCCGCCAGCGTCCGCGCGCTGACGCTCGACGGCGTCGCTTCGCCGGAGCAAATCATTTTTGCCTGGGGCAGCGATGTGCAGAGCTCGCTCGACGCGTTGTTCAAGCAATGCGAACAGGACCGCGACTGCGGCGGCGCGTTTCCCGCTCTGCGCGATCAATTCAAGGCCGTCCTGGGACGGGTCAATGGCGGTGCGGTCAAGCTCGATTTCCCGCACCCACGCACGGCGGCGCGCATTCAAATGCATTTGCAGCCGACCGCATTCCTGCAAACGATACGTGCCGCCTTGTACACGCCCGACATCCGCAGCCGCATACCGTTTCTGATCGACAGCGCCGACAAAGGCAACTGGTCGCCCTTCATCGCCCAGATGCACGCGCTTGCCGATATGGCCCTGAGCACGCCGTCGCTCGGGTTGATGCTGTCGGTCGTCTGCGCCGAAGACGTGCCGCGCCTGACGCCCGCCACGATCGCGCAAGAAGAGCGCGCCTCCTTTCTCGCGGCTATCGAACTCAAGACGATTCCAGGCTGGTGCCGTTACGTCGATGTGCCGGCGGCGCGGCCTGCCGCCCCCAGGACAATCGAGGCGCCGGCATTGCTGCTGTCCGGGGCCCTCGATCCGGTCACGCCGCCGCGGCGCGCCGAGGAAGCGATGAAATACATGAAGCGCGCCCGGCATGTCATCGTCCGCAACGGCGGCCACATCGTGTCGACGCTCGGCTGCGCGCCGAGACTTCTACGGGAGTTTCTCGACCGTCCGGAGCAGCCGCTTGATGCGCAGTGCCTGAACGATATTCCGCCGATCGGATTCCAGCTCGGCGCCGCCGGACCGCAGCCGTAACCAGGAGGACACGAATGATCCAAGTCGAAGATGTGGGCAAGCGTTTCGGCCAGGTACAGGCGCTCGATGGGGTCGGCTTCACCGCGCGCGACGGCCAGACCACCGCCCTGCTCGGACCGAACGGCGCCGGCAAGACGACCTTGCTGCGCATACTGATCGGCCTGCTGCAGCGCGACTGCGGTTCCGTCAGCGTCAACGGCGTCGATCCGGCGCGCGCCCCGCTGCAAGTGCGCAAGGACATCGGTTTTCTCACCGATCAGTTCGGCCTCTACGAACGGCTCACGACACGCGAGCATCTTGCCTATTTTGCGCAGCTGCACGGCATGGACGCGGCCGCGATACGATCACGGATCGACGAAGCCGTCGGATTGCTCGCGCTGGATGACATCATCGACCGCCGCGCCAAGGGATTTTCGCAAGGCCAACGCATCAAGGTCGCCCTGGCGCGCACCTTGCTGCACCGGCCGCGCCATTTCCTGCTCGACGAACCTTCGCGCGGTCTGGACGTGATGAGCACACGCGCCCTGCGCCGCGTGCTTTCGTCGCTGCGCGCGGAAGGCAGCTGCATCATCATGGCGACCCACGTCATGCAGGAGGTGACGCATCTATGCGACGACGTGATCGTCATCGCCAAGGGCCGGACGGTCGCCCAGGGTTCTCCCCAAGCCTTGTGCGAACGTACCGGCATCACCAGCCTGGAAGACGCTTTCGTCAGCTTGGTCGGGACCGAGGAAGGAATTGCGGCATGAACAAATTCCTGGTGGTATTGCGCAAGGAACTGACGGAAGCGCTGCGCGACCGACGCGCGCTCTGCATGCTGCTGCTGTTCATCACCCTGTATCCGGCGATGCTATGGCTGACGGTGCACAAAACGCTCGAGCGATCGGCCAAGAGCGACAAGGAGGCGATGGAGATCGTGGTCATCGGCGGCGACCGGGCTCCCACCCTGTTGGCGCAAATCGGGCAGCGCAACGTCACCGCGGCACTGCGCGACGACATGAGCGAAAACGAGATTACCGAACTGCTGCGTACGCGCAAGCATGCCGCGGTCATCCGCATACCCGAAGAATTCGAGGAAAACTATCGCGCCATGCGGCCGGCCCCGATCGAACTCTGGTACGACTCGGCGGCGGATCAGCAGATCGCCAAATTGCGGCGCCTCGAAGCGCTGCTTAGAAACTACAATGCCGGCATCGCCCAGTCCCGCCTGCTGGCGCACGGCGTGTCGCCGGCGACTCTCGTTCCGATCCGGCTGCAGGAATACGATATCGCCAGCAGCGCGTCGCGCTCGGCCGGTTTCGCGGGGGTCATGCTCGGCCTGTTCTTCGCAACGGCATTCTTTTTCTCGATGAATACCGCGATGGATAGCACCGCAGGAGAGCGTGAGCGCAATTCGCTCGAGTTGCTGATGGCCCAACCGGTTCGGCCTCTGGAATTGATCGCCGGCAAATGGATCGCGGCCGCGGCTCTCTCCGTCGTCGGTCTGACCGTCGAGCTGTTGATAGCGCATTTCATCCTCAAATGGATGCCGCTCGAGGAAATCGGCATGTCGTGGAGCCTGAGCGTGCCGATGCTGCTCGCGGTGTGCCTGACCTCCATTCCACTCTGCCTGTTCGCCGCGGCGCTCGAGATCGCGCTGGCCATGAATGCCCGCTCTTTCAAGGAAGCACAGGCGCTCATGACATTCGCAATACTGATTCCGATGCTGCCGCCGATCATCGTGCCGCTGCTCGATCTGAAAACGGCAAGCTGGATGTATGCCGTGCCCGTCTTGTCCAACCAGACCCTGCTCAACGAACTGGCCAAGGGACAAAATCTTGGACCGCTGCCGTTTCTGCTGACGGCGGGCGGCGCGATCGTGGCAGCCATCCTGGCGGTCGGCGTCGCGACCTGGCGACTGAGAAGCGAACGGTATGTGCTTGCCGTATGACTATCTCCGACAAACGCCGAACCGGAAACCCGCCAATCGCGGCACACAAGGCGATCGCGACCGATCTGATGCTCAACCGCGTCAACGGCATCGTGGAGCAGGTGGGAAGCTACCTCGTCATACGTACGCCCAGCGAGCCCGATTATTATTTCGGCAATCTGCTGGTACTCGAACGCCGCCCGAGCAACGCCGACCTTGCTCGTCTGGAGCGCGATTTCGCTCGTCTGGTCGGAACCCCTCCCGCAATCAAGCATTGCACGTTCATGTGGCCGGCCGCCGCCGGCGACGACTCTCCTCTGGACGCATTCCTCCGAGCCGGTTATGTCCTGAATGAGGATGTCGCGCTGACGGCAACCGCATCCGATCTCGTCGCCCCATCGCCGGCCACGTTACCGATCGTCATTCGGCCCTATGACAGCGAGGCGGACTGGGCGGATTGGTACGCCATGCAGATGGCGGAGAACGCCGCCGGCACCTATCCGGAAGACAGCTACCGTAAATTCCTGCACGGAAAGGAGGCCATCTATCGCCGCCTGATCGCCGACGGGCGCGGTGACTGGTGGGGGGCTTTCATCGAAGACAGGCAGGTCGCCCACCTTGGATTGTTCTTCGATGGCGATATCGGGCGATTTCAATGGGTGCTCACCGCACGCGAATTCCGCGGCAAGGGCATCTGCCGCGCTCTCGTGCATCACGCCGCCCGCAAGGGATTGGAACGGGTCGAATGTCTCGTGATGGTGGCGGACGAGCACTACCATGCGGTACGCCTCTATGAATCGCTGGGCTTCAAACGGAAAGAACGCGTCGCCAGTCTTTGCCGACATCCCATGGCCTGAGCATACCGAGGCCGCATTCGACATTCAGTCTCTTTCGTTCGAACCGCGCGTCTTCGTCGCGCGCGCGGTAGAGCTTTCCGCCGACTTGTGTTCGTACTCGTTCAGCCGGTTATACAAGGTCTTCAGACTGACGCCGAGCACCTCGGCAGCGCGCGTCTTGTTGCCGCCGCAATGTCCGAGCGTGGCGCAGATCAATTGTTGTTCGGCGTCGGCCAACCGGCTGCCGAGGGGCAACAAGACGCAATTGCCGGCGATTGTCGAGGCGGGAGGCCGTGCAGGTGGCATGACGGCCGACACATCGAGTTCGCGATCGGCCAGGATGAAAGCGCGTTGCACCAGGTTTTTCAACTCCCGCACATTGCCCGGCCAACGATGTTCATTCATGAACCTGCGGGATGCACGCGAGAAGATCTTGTTGGCGCCTGCTTCCTTGTTCAGATTTCCAAGGAACAGATTGGCGAGCAACTCCACATCCTCTCTGCGCTCACGCAACGGCGGCACCTGGATCGGAAACACCGCCAACCGATAAAACAAGTCGCTGCGCATCGTTCCGTTGTCGACCGCATCCTGGGGATGCCGGTTGGTCGCGGCGATGACCCGCACGTTGACCTCGATTTCCTCGTCGCCGCCGACGCGACATATCCGCCCGGTTTCCAAGACGCGCAACAGCTTGACCTGCATTTCGAGCGGCATTTCAGTGATCTCGTCGAGAAACAGCGTACCGCCGTCCGCGCGTTCGAAGCATCCCTTATGCATGCGAATCGCGCCGGTGAAGCTACCGCGCTCATGACCGAACAGCTCGGCCTCGATCAATTGGGGCGAGATCGCGCCGCAATTCAACGCGAGGAAGGGAGCCTCCGCGTTCCGGCTTATCTTGTGTATGGTGCTGGCGACCAACTCCTTGCCGGTTCCGCTTTCGCCGGAGATCAACACGTTGGCGGAAGTCGGCGCCACCTTTTCGATCAGTTTGAATAGCTTCTGCATCGGTTCCGATGCGCCATACAAGTCGCCGAAACGTGTCAGCAAGGGTGGCGAGGCTTGCACACGACAAACACGCAATGACGTGCATTGTCCGCCTGCCTCGGCGTCGACATCCCCTGCGGGCACGAAGGTTCGCTCATGTGCTTTCAGCCCGTCTGTCATGAAAGCTCCTTGCCGGATTAGTTGCGCCGTTCAGCGGGAAATCTGTCTGATTAGAAAAAACCCAGCGGCCGTAGTTCGGCAAACTTGATAGCGAATTGCGTTGACGCATGTCTGCGCGCCGGCGGCGATGGAGAATAAGAGACCAGCGAAAAGAGAATCGGTTTAAATAAAAAACAAAAAAGCCGGGCAATGCCCGGCTTTTTTGATAATGCAGAAACGTTCCTGCTTCTTAGGCTTGCTCGCCCAACACCGACACGGTGATATCGACCACGACGTCCGTATGCAGAGCCACCGAAACGTGGTGATCGCCAACGATCTTCAACGGACCCTGCGGCATGCGAATCTGCGCCTTTTCGACAACGAAACCTTGCTTGCCAAGCGCTTCCGCGATGTCGAAGTTGGTCACGGAACCGAACAGACGGCCGTCGACACCGGCTTTCTGCGAGATTTGCAGGGTCAAGCCGCTCAGCTTCTCGCCTTGCGCTTGAGCAGCTGCCAGTTTCTCCGCAGCGGCTTTCTCGAGTTCGGCGCGCTTGGCTTCGAATTCGGCCACAGCCGCTTCGGTGGCGCGACGAGCCTTGCGTTGCGGAATCAGGAAGTTGCGTGCGAAGCCGTCTTTCACTTTGACGACATCACCGAGGTTGCCGAGGTTGACGACCTTTTCCAACAGAATGACTTGCATGTTTTTCTCCTATTCTTCAGTCGTCAATTAGGCGTTGTGCAGATCGGTGTACGGCAACAACGCGAGATAGCGAGCGCGCTTGATAGCAGTATCCACTTGACGCTGATAGTGCGCCTTGGTGCCGGTCAGGCGGGCCGGCATGATCTTGCCGTTTTCCTGAACGAAATCCTTCAGCGTATCGATGTCCTTGTAATCCACTTGCTCGACGCCTGCGGCGGTGAAACGGCAGAACTTCTTGCGCTTGAACAGCGGGTTCTGCTGTTGGCGTTTTTGCTTGAGCTTGCTTTTATCGAATTTTTTACCGAATGCCATTTGAGGCTCCTGTATCTAGAATTTGTATATCGAAATCAATGATATGAAACACCAGGCTTTTGCTATTGCGATTCTTGCGCGCCAGGAATCCGGTGAACCGGTATTCCGCACCCAGTTGGGCTTGGTTGAATCGTCCTGAAATCTCTCCCGCAGCGACTGCGGCGATTTCAAACTCGACCACTCTCGGAATACCCGCTTCGACTTGCTCCGACCTGTGCTGCAGCCTGGCGGCCGCGATCGGTATGCCTGCCGGCGTGTAGCGCAGGACGTCGCGCTCGGCAATGCTTGCAATGAGTTGAAGCTGATTCAAAAGCTGATCCGACTCCCTGGTCTAGCGCAACGCGCAATTAAGCAGCAGGCGCCTCGGTGCGGTTCTTGGCTGCGTCTTCTTTCGCAACAGCCTTCATCATCGGCGACGGCGCGGTCTCTGCTTTCTTCATCTTGACGGTCAGATGGCGCAGGACGGCATCGTTGAACTTGAAGCCGGTTTCGATTTCGGCCAGAGTCTCGTTGTCGCACTCGATATTCATGCAGACATAGTGAGCCTTGGCGAGTTTCTGGATCATGTAGGCCAGTTGACGACGGCCCCAGTCTTCGACGCGATGGACCTTGCCACCGCGGGAGGTGACGATGCCCTTGTAACGTTCGATCATCGCGGGCACTTGCTCGCTTTGATCCGGATGCACGATAAATACGATTTCGTAATGACGCATGTAAGCTCCTTTTGGACGGATTGAAAAAATCGCCCACCCCGGCGTCAACACGGGTGTGGGAAGAGAGAACCCGCGACTATACCCCGAATTGCCGCAAAACTCAACCAATTCAGTCGCTTATGCCCTTCCGAAGTGCCTGGGCGGTCAAGTTCCGATCAATTCGGGCATTTCATCGACAAATTGCTTGCTTTTGCCAAGATGCTGTATAAAATTACAGCCTGTGAAAACAGCCAGCCTGGGCATTTTTCCAGCAAGGTACCGCGATGATCAAACTTACCGCCCGCCAGGAACAAATCCTCAACCTGATTCGCGACGCGATCGAGAACACCGGTTTCCCGCCTACGCGCGCCGAAATCGCCGCAGAACTCGGGTTCCGTTCCGCCAATGCCGCCGAAGAGCACTTGCAGGCGCTAGCTCGCAAGGGGGCGATCGAGATTTCTCCCGGCACGTCGCGCGGAATTCGGTTGCGCGACATGGGCGCGCCACGCCCCGCAGGTGGCGACCGCTTTTCGACCGCCCAGATGGCCCTCCCCCATCCAGCACTGATGCAATTGAGCCTGCCCCTGGTCGGCCGCGTCGCCGCCGGCTCGCCTATCCTCGCGCAAGAGCATATCGAAAAGACTTTCAACGTCGATCCCTCGCTGTTCTCGGCCAAACCGGACTACCTGCTTAAAGTGCGCGGCATGTCGATGCGCGATGCCGGTATTTTCGATGGCGATCTTCTGGCGGTGAAAAAGACCGACCAGGCCCGGAACGGTCAGATCATCGTTGCTCGCCTCGGCGACGAAGTCACGGTCAAGCGTTATAAACGAACCGGCTCACTGATCGAATTGCTGCCGGAGAACCCTGATTTCGAACCTATCCGCGTCGAACCGCAAAGCGACGATTTCGCGTTGGAGGGCTTGGCGGTCGGCCTGTTGCGGACCTGGGGTTGAACCATCTCTAAAAAAACAGCAATACGACAAGGGAATGCCATGACTGAAGTGTTCGCCGGCTTGATCCGTCAATTCTGGAAAACCACTGCGGACCGCGACTGGGAAGGACTCGGGAAAGTCGTGCATGAGCACGTGCTGTACGAAGTGCCGCAAACCCGCGAACGCGTGCGTGGCCGGGCCGGTTTCGTCGAATTCTTTGCCACCTACCCCGGCGAATGGACACTGGAAGTCGAAAGCATCGTGAACGACGACAAGCAGGCAGTGACGAAAATCGCTTTCAACGTCGACGGCGCGTCCGTCACCGGGATTACCTTCTTCGAGTTCCGCGATCGACTGATTTCGCGCATCACCGACTATTGGCCGGAATCTTACGATCCCCCGCCTCGCATGACACCGCATGTCGAACGTTACTAAGCTGCTTGGCGCGGTATCACCAGGAAGGCGTGCGACTTGCCATCACCATGCAGCACCGATCGCTAGAACCTTCCCCGGTATTCGGCCAAGAACGACCTTATCGCCACCGCCAGACAATCGATCTTTCATTTCCTGCATTTCTGCAGTATCTGGGACGCGATGCCGCGCAGGATATTGACTTCCTCCGTCTCCAGTTGGGTGCGTGAGAACAGACGCTTCAAGCGCGGCATCAGTTTTTTCGGATTGTGCGGATTCAGGAATTCGATCGCAACGAGGGCCTGTTCAAGATGCTCATACATGCCGTCGATCTGCGCAGCACTTGCCGCCTGCCCCTGAAAACCAACACCGCTTGTCGGCAGCGCATCTCCGCATTGCGCCTGCCGGCATTCGTAGGCCAGCACCTGCACCGCCTGCGCGAGATTGAGTGACGAGTATTCGGCATTGGCCGGGATATTGATCAGCGCATTGGCCTTCGCGACTACCTCATTCGGTAAGCCGTAACGTTCGCTGCCGAACAGCAGCGCGGCGCGCAAGCCGACATCGGCCGCCAGTTGTCCCGCCAGCGCACGCGGCGTCACGACCGGCGGCGAAAACTCGCGCAAGCGGGCCGATACGGCAGCAACGAAAGTGCAATCGACCAGAGCTTCCTCGACCGTTCCAACGACCCGGGCACGCTCCAGCACATCCAGGGCCCCACTGGCGAACGCGATGGCTTCCTCGTGGCACAAGGCATCCGCGAAGCGCGGATTGACGAGAACCAGTTCCGAAAATCCCATGGTCTTCATGGCGCGCGCGGTGGCGCCGATATTGCCGGGATGGCTGGTTTCCACGAGTACGAAGCGCAAACGCTCGAAAAGCGGCTTGGCGCCGGAGGTATCGGTCTTGGGCTGATTCATTTAAAATAGCGGAATTGCGCGGCAATATCGGCATTTGTCCTGGCATTTCTACCGATTCTCCTGCCGCATCGCTCATTAACTTCATGGTGACATCGCCACGCAGCGCATTTCGCGCGCGTCGGTGCCGCCATTTTAACGGAACCTCTATGCAACCCATGCTCAATACGGCGGTAAAGGCCGCCCGGCGCGGTGCCTCTGTCATCAACCGCGCTTCCTTCGATCTCGACCGCGTCAAAGTCATCGAGAAGCAGCAAAATGATTTCGTCACCGAAGTCGACCGCGCCGCCGAACAAGCGATCATCGAGGTTCTGAAAACCGCTTACCCCGACCATGCCATCCTCGCCGAGGAATCCGGCCCGTCGGCCAACCTGCACGACGAGAATGAAAACGTCTGGATCATCGATCCTCTCGACGGCACGACCAATTTCATTCACGGCTTCCCGCAATACTGCGTCTCGATCGCCCTACGCCAACGCGGCGTGATCACGCAGGCGGTCGTTTACGATCCGACCCGCAACGAATTGTTCACCGCATCCAAGGGCGCCGGCGCCTTCCTGAACGAGAAGCGCATCCGCGTCGCCAAACGCGACAAGCTGGCCGATGCGCTGATCGGCACCGGTTTTCCGTTCCGCCCTACCGACAATATCGACGAATACATGAAAATGTTCCGCGCGATGACCGAACGCACTGCCGGGCTGCGCCGCGCCGGCTCCGCGGCGCTCGATCTTGCCTATGTCGCCTGCGGCCGCTTCGACGGCTTCTTCGAGAAAGGCTTGAAGCCCTGGGATATCGCGGCCGGCTCGCTGATCATCACCGAAGCGGGCGGCATCGTCGGCAACTATGCCGGCGAATCGGATTATCTCGAGAAGGGTGACGTGATCGCCGGATCGCCAAAGATCTTCGCGCAGATGATTGCGTTGCTGGGACCGCTCTCGAAATAATCGTCGACGCGCGATCCAATGAAAAAGCCGCTCTACGCGGCTTTTTTGCATTTTCGGTTGCCCAGGCTCAGCGCTTCAACAAGGCCAAGATCCCGAGCAATTCGCGGCGGATCTCCGCCGTGTCCAAGCTGTCGTCATTCCCATGCATCGCAGGGTGCGCAACCACTTCCGGCACGACATCGATCATCCGGCTATCGAGCTTGTTGCGCGCTCCGCTGATCGTGAAGCCCTGTTCATACAGCAGCTCGCGAATCCGCCTTACCAGCAACACTTCGTGATGCTGGTAATAGCGCCGATTGCCGCGCCGCTTGACCGGTTTCAGCTGTGTGAATTCCTGCTCCCAATAACGCAGCACATGCGGCTTCACGCCGCACAATTCGCTGACTTCGCCGATCGTGAAATAGCGCTTGGCCGGAATCGGCGGCAATACGACAGCTTCTGGCTTGCTGGAGCGCTCGGTCATGGGAGATGCCTAGTCAGGCGAGTTAAGAAAGCGGCTTATGCGTTGCGGCTTCGACCATGTCCTTCAGCTTTTGGCTGGCATGGAAGGTCACGACACGGCGTGCCGTGATCGGAATTTCCTCGCCGGTCTTGGGATTGCGGCCGGGACGCTGCGGCTTGTCGCGCAGCTGGAAATTACCGAAACCCGACAGCTTGACCCATTCCCCGCTCTCAAGCGCGTTGATGATTTCGTCGAAAAAAGTTTCGACCATGTCCTTCGCTTCCCGCTTGTTCAAGCCGACTTGCTCGAACAGCAATTCGGCCAGTTCGGCCTTGGTCAGCGTTGGAAGGTCTTTTTCCGCCTGTGCGCGCGCCTTTGCTTCCTGCATCGCCCGATTCGGATCGGCGGCCAAAACGGATTCGAGTTCGGCAGAGTTCACGTCGTTCATAGTGGTTTAACCCGCGATCAGGCGCGCAGCTTGGCGCCATGGTTCTTATTGGCGGCAGCGACCAATGCGTTCATTGCGGCATCGACCGCCTCGTCTTGCAGGGTTGTTTGAGTATCTTGCAAGGTAAAGCGGAAAGCAAGACTTTTTTCGTCATTTTCCAGTCCCTTGCCACGATATTCATCAAATAAAACAAAGGCTTGCAAAACCTTACATACAGGATTGCCTTGCTGCTCGGCAGCAAACGTGGTCATGAGATCCTGCGCCGGAACGGATTGCTTCACCACCAGCGCCAAGTCGCGAACGACAGCCGGGAACTTCGAGATCTCGCGATAAACCGGGATCGAGCGTTGCTGCAGCGCGGCCGCATCGACTTCGAACATCACCGGCGCCAGCGGCAACTCATACTTCTGCTGCCAGCGCGGATGAAGTTCGCCGATGAAACCGATGATCCGGCCATCAAGCAGCACATGCGCGGAGCGTCCGGGATGCAGCGCCGGATGCTCCGCCTTGGCAAACTGCAGGGCACGCGGCGCGAACAGGGCTTCGAGATCGGCCTTCACGTCGAAATAATCGACATTGCGCGTCGGCAGACCCCACTGCTCTTCGACGGCCGGACCGTAGGCGATCGCAGCGAGGCGCTTCGGCTGACGGTAGCCGGCCACGGCCAGCGGGCCGTCCTGCACGGCGGCGTCGCGCAGATACACGGCGCCGATTTCGAACACGCGCACGCGATTGAGTTTGCGGTTGACGTTATAGCGGACATTGGCGATCAAGCTGCCGATCAACGTGGAACGCATTACGCTCATCTGGCTGGCGATCGGATTCTGCAACCTGATCGGGGCGGCATTGCCGGCGAGATCGGCTTCCCAGGCCTCCTCGACGAAACTGTAGTTGACGACTTCCTGGTATTCGAGATCGGCCACCTGACGGCGGATCGTAAATAGGGACCGCGCGCTCTCCGGTGCGATGCGCATGCGATTCGATGCGACCGGCGGCAACGCCGGAATGTTCTCGAAGCCGTGAATACGCGCGACTTCCTCGATCAAATCCTCCTCGATCTCGATGTCGAAGCGGAACGAAGGCGGCGTGACCGTAAACAGGCCCGCCTCCCGAGTGAACGAAAGGCCGAGGCGCTGGAAGATCGCGGCAATGTCGTCATCCGTCACCGGCACGCCGATCACCTTGCGCGCGCGCTCGGCACGCATCGCGACGGGCTTGCGTTCCGGCAGATTGACGATATGGTCGTCGATCGGGCCGACCTGGGTTTTGCCTTTCTGGCCGCAGATCTCGACGAGCAGAGCGGTAATGCGTTCGATATGTTCAACGACGGTCGCATAATCGACGCCGCGCTCGAAGCGATGCGCGGCATCGGTCGAGAAGTTGTAGCGGCGCGCGCGTCCCTGGATCGCGTGCGGCCACCAGAACGCGGCTTCGAGATAGATGTCTTGCGTATCGAGGGAAACGGCAGTCGAGTCGCCGCCCATGATGCCGGCCAAGGATTCGATTTCCTTGTCGTCGGAGATCACGCCCACCCACTCATCGACTTCGATCGTGTTGCCATTCAAGAGCTTGAGCGATTCGCCCTTCTTGCCCCAGCGCACCTCGAGACCGCCGTGGATCTTGGCGAGGTCGAACACGTGGGACGGACGTCCGAGTTCGAGCATGACATAGTTCGAAATATCGACGAGGGCCGAGATCGAACGCTGCCCGCTGCGCTCAAGACGGCGCTTCATCCATTCCGGCGTCGCCGCGCGCGCGTTCAAGCCGCGGATGATGCGTCCGCAGAAGCGGCCGCACAAGTCGGGCGCGGAGACTTTCACCGGCAGCTTTTCGTCGATAGTTACGGCAACCGGAGCGAATGCCGGCGCCTTCAGCGGTTCGCCGGTCAGCGCCGACACTTCGCGCGCGACACCGAGAACCGACAAGCAATCCGCCTTGTTCGGCGTCAGCTTGATCGTGAATTTCAGATCGTTGAGCTGGTAATAATCCCGGAAGTTCTGCCCGATCGGCGCGTCGTCCGGCAGATCGAGCAGGCCGGCGTGCTCTTCCGACAGACCGAGTTCGCGCGCCGAGCACAACATGCCTTGCGACTCGACGCCGCGCAACTGACCGACCTTGATCACGAACGGCTTGCCGTCGCCGCCCGGCGGCAAAACCGCGCCTGCCAGCGCACAGGCGACCTTCATGCCCGGGCGCACGTTCGGCGCGCCGCAGACGATATTGAGCATGGTGCCGGTACCGGCATCGACCTGGCAGACATTGAGGCGGTCGGCATTCGGATGCTTGGCCACTTCCAGCACCCTGGCCACGACCACGTTGGAAAACGGCGGCGCGACCGGGTCGATGTCCTCGACTTCGAGGCCCGACATCGTGAGCAGATGCGCCAGTTCGTCCGAAGTCATCTTCGGATCGACCATGGTACGGAGCCAGCTTTCGGAGAATTGCATAGTTCAAACCTTGGAATGCTGTGGAATGTTGGTCCGCCGCCATTGCGGCGGACGCCATCGTTGTTCTTAGTTGAATTGCTTCAGGAAGCGCAGATCGCCCTCATAGAACAGGCGCAGATCGTTGATGCCATAACGCAGCATCGTCAGGCGCTCGAGGCCGGAACCGAACGCAAAACCGATGTACTTCTCGGGATCGAGGCCGAAGTTGCGCACGACGGTCGGATGCACCTGGCCGGAACCGGATACCTCCAGCCAACGGCCTTTCAACGGCCCGCTGCCGAAGGCGATGTCGATCTCGGCCGACGGCTCCGTGAACGGAAAATAGGAGGGGCGGAAGCGCACTTGCAAGTCGTCCGTCTCGAAAAACGCCTTCACGAAATTCAGGTACACGCCCTTGAGATCGGCGAAGCTGATGTTCTCGTCGATCCACAGGCCTTCTACCTGGTGAAACATCGGCGAGTGAGTCGCATCGCTGTCGACCCGATACGTGCGGCCGGGAGCGATGACCTTGATCGGCGGCTTGTTCATGCGGGCATAACGCACCTGCATCGGGCTCGTATGCGTCCGCAGCAAGAGCGGTTTGCCCTGGGTGTCGTTGCCTTCCACGTAGAAGGTGTCCTGCATCGAACGCGCCGGATGGTTTTCCGGGCTGTTCAACGCGGTGAAGTTATACCAGTCGGTTTCGATCTCCGGGCCGTCGGCGACGTCGAAGCCTATCGATCCGAATATTTCCTCGACACGTTGCCAGGTGCGCATCACCGGATGAATGCCGCCGAAGCCGCGGCCACGGCCCGGCAGCGTCACGTCGATCGCTTCGGCATTCAGACGCGCCTGCATCTGCGCGTTGGCGAGCGCCTCGCGACGAGCATTGAGCGCTGCCTCGATTTGCTCCTTGATCGCGTTGATGACGGCACCCTGCGCCTTGCGCTCTTCAGGCGCCAGCTTCCCAAGACCCTTCATCTGCTCGGTGATCTGCCCGGTTTTGCCGAGATACTTGGCCTTGGCGTTTTCCAGCGCCGCGGCGTCTTCCGCGGCTACGAAATCGTTTTGCGCCTGGACGACGAGTTGTTCTAGCGAATTCATGCGTTTTTCCGCTGATAGTATCGATGGAATCGTGATGTAAAGCGTCTCAACGCAACGGCATGAAAACAAGTACGAAGCACTCGTTTCCGTCGATGCCGCTGTGTTGAAAAGCCTGTTCTTCGCCTATGCAATCCATATTGACGAACCGGAGCAGAATCCCAGCTTCGGCGACGACTCACCTCACATGGGTTACGCCGGCATGAAATCGCCAGGCGACCGCCGAAACCGAAAAATAAAAACGGGGCATAGGTGATGACCTTGCCCCGCTGGGATACTGCCGCGCCATGGTTACATGGCGCTTACGGACATTTAAGCAGCAGCGATCTTGGCCTTCACCTGATTGACAATGGCGGCAAACGCCGGCTTGTCCATCACAGCCATATCCGCCAGGACCTTGCGATCCAGCTCGATCGCGGCCTTCTTCAAGCCGTTCATGAACACGCTGTAGGTCATGCCGTGCGAACGCGTCGCAGCGTTGATACGGGTGATCCACAGTGCGCGGAACACGCGCTTCTTGTTGCGGCGGTCACGGTAGGCATACTGGCCTGCGCGCATGACTGCCTGCTTGGCGATGCGGTAGACATTACCGCGGCGGCCACGATAGCCTTTGGCTTGATCGAGGACTTTCTTATGACGGGCCCGTGCGGTAACCCCACGTTTTACTCGAGGCATGTTAGCTCCTTAATGTGAGGGTCAGGCGAACGGCATCATCGCACGGATGGAATTCATGTTCGTCTCATGAACATCCACTGCGCCGCGCAATTGGCGTTTGTTCTTGGTGGTTTTCTTGGTCAGGATGTGGCGTTTGAATGCTTGACCGCGCTTGACGGTGCCACCCGGACGTACACGAAAGCGCTTCTTCGCGCTGCTCTTCGTTTTCATTTTAGGCATGACAACTTCTGTCCTTTTTGGACAGCTCCATTTCTAACATGATTGCAGGTGGCAGCAACGTCGCTGCTCTTGGATGCCTGCTTTCACTTGTTGAGCGGCAGAATCGAGTCTGCCGCTATTCGCATGACGACTCCGTTGCCGGACTCGCCTTCGAATTCCCATCGAAGGCAGGACGAGCCCTGCCTCGATCGTTATTTCTTCTTCTTGGGCGCCAGCACCATCACCATCTGGCGGCCTTCGAGCTTCGGAAACTGCTCGACCTGTCCATACGGCTCCAGATCGGCCTTCAAGCGCTCCAGCATGCGCGCACCGATTTCCTGGTGCGCCATTTCACGGCCGCGGAAGCGAAGCGTGATCTTCGTCTTGTCGCCCTCTTCGAGGAACTTGATCAGGTTGCGCAGCTTGATGTTGTAATCGCCGTCGTCGGTGCCCGGGCGGAACTTGATCTCTTTCACCGAGATCACTTTCTGCTTGAGCTTGGCTTCGTGCGCGCGCTTCTGTTCCTGGTACTTGAACTTGCCGTAGTCCATCAGGCGGCACACCGGCGGTTGCGCATTCGGTGCGATTTCCACCAAATCCACGTTCGCCTCTTCCGCCATGCGGAAGGCCTCAGTCAGACTCACGATACCGATCGGTTCGTTATCGACTCCCGTTAAACGCACTTCCGGCGCATTGATCTCGCCGTTGATGCGATGCGATCGTTCAGTAGCTATTGCAGTTTCCTCAAAAAATAAATAATTAAGCCGTGCTCCTGCACCGTCAGGCTTTGGCTTCGACCTCGTTTTTCAGGCGCTCCACCAATGCGTCGACCGCCATGACACCCAGATCGACGTTGCCCCGCGCACGCACGGCCACCGTATTCGCATCCCGCTCCTTATCGCCGATTACAAGGATATAAGGTAGTTTCTGGACCGAATGCTCGCGTATTTTATACGTTATTTTCTCGTTACGCAAATCGAGATTTACCCTAAACCCTTGTTTTTTCAGGTTTTGTGCAACGTTTTGCGCATAATCAGCCTGGGCGTCGGAGATATTCAGGATGGCAACCTGGACCGGCGCCAGCCACAGCGGCAGCGCGCCGGCATGATTTTCGATCAGGATGCCGATAAAACGCTCCAGGGAACCCACGATCGCACGATGCAGCATGACCGGCGTCTTGCGAGTATTGTCGGCCGCGACATACTCGGCGCCCAAGCGAGTCGGCATGAAGAAGTCGACCTGCATCGTACCCACCTGCCATGGACGGCCAAGAGAATCCTTCAGGTGATATTCGATCTTTGGACCATAGAAAGCCCCCTCGCCCGGCAATTCCTCCCAGGAAACACCACACTTGCGCAAGGCGGCCCGCAAGGCATCCTCGGCCTTATCCCAACTTTCATCGGACCCGATGCGGTTGTCGGGGCGCAAAGCCAGCTTGACGTTGATTTCCGAGAAACCGAAATCCGAATACACCTTCATTGCAAGCGGATGAAAATCGGTCACCTCGGCCTCGATCTGATCTTCGGTGCAGAAGATGTGGCCATCGTCCTGGGTAAAGCCGCGCACGCGCATCGTGCCATGCAGCGAGCCGGACGGCTCGTTACGATGGCATTGGCCGAATTCCCCGTAGCGCAGCGGCAAATCGCGGTAGGAGCGCAGATCGGAGTTGAAAATCTGAATATGTCCCGGACAATTCATCGGTTTGAGCGCATAGGCACGGCTTTCCGATTCGGTGGTGAACATATTTTCCTTGTAGTTCTCCCAGTGGCCGGATTTCTCCCACAGGCCGCGATCGAGGATCTGCGGCGCCTTCACTTCCTGGTAGCCGTTGTCCTGGTAGACGCGGCGCATGTATTGCTCGACCTGCTGCCAGATCGTCCAACCCTTGGGATGCCAGAAGATCAGTCCCGGCGCCTCATCCTGGAAATGGAAGAAATCGAGTTGCCGTCCCAGCTTGCGATGATCGCGCTTTTCCGCCTCCTCCAGCATGTGCAGGTAGGCATCCTGCTCCTCTTTCTTGGCCCAGGCAGTGCCGTAGACCCGCTGCAGCATCTCGTTCTTGGCGTCGCCGCGCCAGTAGGCGCCGGCCAGCTTCATCAGCTTGAAGACCTTCAGCTTGCCGGTCGACGGCACGTGCGGACCGCGACACAGATCGGTGAAATTGCCCTCTGTATAGAGCGACACCTCTTCGCCTTGAGGAATCGCCTCGATCAGTTCGGCTTTGTACTTCTCGCCGATCGACTTGAAATACGCGATCGCCTCGTCGCGCGGCAGCACTTTACGCGTAACCTGCTCATCCTTCTTGGCGAGTTCGGCCATTTTCTTTTCGATCGCCAGCAGATCCTCCGGCGTAAACGGGCGCTTGTACGAGAAATCGTAGTAGAAGCCATTCTCGATGACCGGACCGATCGTGACCTGCGCATCCGGGAACAACTCCTTCACGGCGTAGGCCAGCAAGTGGGCGGTGGAGTGGCGAATGACATCGAGACCATCGGCATCCTTATCGGTGACGATGGCGACATCGGCGTCCCGGTCGATCAGGTAGGACGTATCGACAAGCTTGCCGTCGACCTTGCCGGCCAGAGCGGCCTTGGCCAGGCCGGCGCCAATGTTGGCGGCGACTTGCGCCACCGTGACCGGCGCATCGAATTGGCGTTGCGAACCGTCGGGAAGTCGGATGGAAACCATGGTGTGCTCCTTGCCAGCGCCGTATTGGCTGTATCTCTAGACGATGTTTTAAAAACGATGGACGAAAAAAAACGCGGACTAGCCGCGCTTTTTCTTCAACCCAGTACAGACGAAAAAGACTCTCGACTAGCGTCGCTCCCAAACCACTACCGTGGTAGTTCGCGGTGTCATAACCGAGATTGCCTTTCTCACTCTTACAAAGTATTCGTTGGTAGGCTCGATTGGACTCGAACCAACGACCCCTACCATGTCAAGGTAGTGCTCTAACCAGCTGAGCTACGAGCCTAAAGAAACGAAATTATAGCGCCATTTTTTCTACTGCGCTAGTGTTTTGTGGACTTCATTTTCCATCCGCCATTTCCTCATCCAGCCCAAGCCTTCCGATGTTCCAGCCCGCGGACGATATTCACAGCCGACCCAGCCGTCGTAACCAAGCTTGTCCATCAGGGCAAACAAATATGGGTAGTGGATCTCGCCGTCGTCCGGCTCATGCCGATCCGGCACGCCGGCGATCTGCATATGCGCAATGCGGCCGATATCGCGGCGCATGGCGCATGCAAGATCTCCTTCCATGACCTGGCAATGATAGAGATCGAACTGGACCTTCAGATTCGGCGCCCCGACCTCGCCGCAAATCGCATGCGCCTCCCGTTGATGCTCCAGGAAATAGCCGGGCATGTCGCGCGTGTTGATCGGCTCGATCGTTATCGTGATGCCGTGCGAGGCAGCCTGTTCGGCGGCGTATTCCAGATTGCGTAGATACGTCTCGCGACAATGTTCCCTGTCCCGCGCGGCATCCACGATACCGGCCATGACATGCAGGCGTTTATTGCCCAGCACTCCGGCATAGCCGAGCGCCCGCTCGATGCCGCGCCTGAATTCCATCTCGCGCCCAGGCAAGGCGGCAATGCCGCGCTCCCCAGCCGCCCAGTCGCCCGCAGGGGCATTGAAGAGCGCCATCGTCAGGCCGTGATCGAACAATCGAGATTTGAGTTCGCTCGCCAGGAATCCATAGGGAAAGAGAAATTCCACGCCGGCAAAACCATCCTTTGCCGCAGCAGCGAAACGATCGAGAAACTCGAACTCGTGGTACATCATCGTCAAGTTGGCGGCGAATTTGGGCATGGCGTTCCGCGTACATGGTTGGCATCGCGGCTTATCATACAAACAGGCCGGATTCGGTCAAGAGCTTCCGGCAAAAGTGGTTACATCCAGACAATTCCAGTACACTGGATCGCGAGCCGGAGACGCCCGGGCACGCCTGCGCAACGCCGTGGCGATCAGGCCGACGAACGAGCATTCCATGCAGAACCATTCATCACCCGATCCGACCGCCCATCTCCATGCCCATCGCGCAAATGACGCCAAGTATCGTCATGTCGCCGAAGGCCGCAATCCCGGCGTGCTCGGCTGGTCGCTGGCCCTGACTCTCGGCTTCGCCGTCATCGAGGTCGCGGCCGGATTCTGGTCCAATTCGCTGGCGCTGATCTCCGACGCCGGCCACATGGTGACCGACGCCTCGGCTCTCGGCCTGGCCCTCTTTGCCCAGCATATCGCGAAGCGCCCTCCCTCCGCCAAGCACTCCTTCGGCTTCGGCCGCGCTGAGGCGCTCGCGGCTTTCGTCAACGGCCTCGCCATGCTTGCTGTCATAGGCTGGATCGGTCTCGAAGCGGCACAACGCTTCGCGCATCCGCAACCGGTGCAGGGAAAAGCGGTACTGATGGTCGCGGCACTCGGCCTGACGGTGAATCTGATTGTCGCGTGGATCCTGTCGCACGACAAGCACAGCGTCAATACGCGCGCCGCGCTGGTTCATGTACTGGGCGACCTGCTCGGCTCCGTCGCGGCCTTGATCGCCGGCGCCGTCATCCATCTGACCGGCTGGCTGCAGATCGATCCCTTGCTATCGGTCTTCGTTTCGCTCCTGATTCTCAGGTCGACGCTGGGCGTCTTGCGCGACTCCTATCACGCCTTGATGGAAGGCGTGCCGAGCGGCATCGATTACATCAAAGTAGGCGCCGATCTCGAATCGATCGACGGCGTGCTGTCGGTGCATGACCTGCATGTGTGGGAAATGTCGCCCGGCCAGCCGGCCCTGATCGGGCATATCGAAATGCGCGACCTGCAGGAATGGCCGGCCGTGCTGCAGTCGATCAGAAAGATGCTACTGGAAGCGCACGGCATCGACCACGTGACGCTGCAAGCGGAATTGCCGGCCATGGTGAAGGGGGAATGCAATGGCGCGCGCAAGCACGAACGGCATCGCCGCCATCGTCACTGACGGCGCGCCTCGACCACTCCCTTCACTTCGCGAATCACGGCCAGCGCTTTCTGCAACTGCGCCGTCGAACCGATTTCGGCGGTGAACGCCATGCGAGCCTGCCCTTTCGCGCTTTGCGTCGAAACGCCGGTCACGTTGATTTTCTCGCGCAAGAAAACGTCCGAAATATCCCGCAGCAGGCCTTGGCGGTCCATCGCCAGCACGAAAATATCGACCGGATACACCGTCTCCCTGCCAAGGTTGCCCCACTCCGTGCGAATCAGGCGCTCCGGCGCCTTGGCCTTCATTTGCGCCAGGTTCTTGCAATTGGCGCGATGAATCGACACACCCTTGCCGCGCGTGACGAATCCGACGATGTCGTCCGGCGGCGCCGGCTTACAGCAGCGGGCGAGCTGGGTCAGCAAGCCGTCGGTGCCGACGACCAGCACGCCCGATTTCGCTCCCTGCGCGACGCTCGACTGCCGGCTCTTGCGCGTGACGAGCTCCTCTTCGTCGATCGGCTGCGGCTCCTGTTCGCCCTCATGCAAGGCTTGCTCGACATTGCGCAGGCTGAACGTTTCCTTGCCGACGGCGAGAAACAGATCGTCCAGCTTGGCGAAGCCGAGTTTATGTGCCAACTCCTCGAGGTTGACAGCGGTCTTGCCTTCGCGCTGCAGGGTCTTTTCGATCAGGGCGCGGCCGGCGGACACGGTTTCCTCGTGTTCGACCGCGTTGAACCATGCGCGCACCTTGGCGCGCGTGCGCGCGCTCGCGATATAACCCGGACTCAGCCAGTCGCGCGAGGGACCCGCCATTCCCGCTGCGACGCTGCTGCCCTTGGCGGTGATGATCTCGACCGTCTGGCCGTTCTTGAGCGGCGTGTTCAGCGGCACCATCACGCCGTCGACGCGCGCGCCGCGGCAGCGATGGCCGACGTCGCTGTGCAGGTGATAGGCGAAATCGATCGGCGTCGCGCCGGTCGGCAATTCGATCACGCGCGCCTGCGGCGTCAGCACGTAGATATGATCGTCGAGCGTGGTCGCCTTGAGTTTCTCGACCCATTCATGCTGGCTGCGCTCGCTGTCTTCATGCGTGACGACCGCATCGGCCACTTCGTTCTTCCACGCCAGCAGCTGGCGCAGCCATGCGATCTTCTCGTCGTACTTCTGCGCCGCGAAATTCGAGCCGCCCGATTCCTTGTAGCGCCAATGCGCGGCGACGCCGTACTCGGCGAATCGATGCATTTCGTGGGTGCGGATCTGCACTTCGATCGGGCGGCCGTCCTCGGCCACGACCACGGTATGCAAGGACTGATAGCCGTTCGGCTTCGGCCGCGAGATGTAATCGTCGAATTCCTTCGGAATCGGCGTCCAGGTATTGTGAAGAATGCCCAGCACCGTGTAGCAAGCCTTGACATCGTCGACGATGACGCGAAAGGCGCGCACGTCATAGAGTTCGGAAAAATCGACCGACTTGCCGCGCATCTTGTTCCAGATGCTGTAGATATGCTTCGGGCGGCCATACACTTCCGCCTTGACTCCGGCCGCCGCCAATTCGGATTTCAAGCGCGCGATCGCGCCTTCGACGAAGCTCTCGCGCTCCATGCGCTTTTCTTCGAGCATCTTCGCGATGCGCTTGTAGGTGGCAGGCTCCATGAAGCGGAAAGACAAGTCTTCCAGCTCCCACTTCAATTGCCAGACGCCGAGCCGGTTCGCCAGCGGCGCATACATGTCCATCGTCTCGCGAGCATACTCGCGAGTGCGATCGCCCTCCATCTTCTGCTCGGCGAAGAAACGCAAGGTCGCGACACGCGACGCGAGCCGCACCAATACCACGCGCATGTCGGTCGCCATCGCCAACAGCATCTTGCGCAATGTCTCGAGTTGGGCAGTCGCCTGCTGCGCGGCGTTCTTCCCGCGCCCGACATCCTGCTGGGCGACGGTGACTTCATGCAAGCGGATCAGTTGGCGAATGCCGGTGACGAGATCGGCGACATCCTTGCCAAAGCGTACCGCGATGTTTTCCGCGGCCTTGGAATCGAGCGCGGGCAATTCGTACAGCAGAGCGGCAATGCGCGCGTCGGCGTCGGTCTTCAATAGCGCCAGCACCGAAGCAGCGCTCTGCGCGAACTCGAACGCATCCTGGCCGGTGACGACGTTTTTCCCCGCGTAGTAGGGCCGGACGAAGGCCAGCGCATCCAATACCCTGGAGCTATCGTCTGCGCTCAAGCCGGACGATAGCTGTACTTCCGTCGCGTTTTGCGCTGCTGCTATCGAAACCATAATTCTTCATTGCGGAAAAACGCATTGCCGTGCATTTTCCGCCCTCATCCTGTTACGTCCGAAGCGCCCCGTCGCGCTCCGGTCCGGTCTGTCATCCCTGGGCGGCGGTCACCACCATCTCGACCAGCCATTCCGGCTTGGCAAGGCTGGCTTGCACCGTGGCGCGCGGCGGGGCATTGCCCTCTGCCACCCATTGCTCCCACACCGCGTTCATGCCGGCGAAATCCTTGAGGTCGGCGAGGAAAATCTGGCACATCAGGATACGCGACTTATCGCTTCCGGCCTCCGCCAACAGTTTGTCGATCTGATCGAGCACCTCGCGCGTCTGGCCTTCGATGCCTTGCGTGATATCGTTCGCGACCTGGCCGGCCAGATACACCGTACCGTTGTGAATCGCCGCTTCCGACAATCTTTTCCCTACATGCAAACGTTTGATTTCCATGGTTCCCATCTGGTTAAAACGAAGTTTCGATGATGCCGACTTGCGTGGCGAGTTAGGCCGCATTCGCCGCGGCCGGAGCGAAAAACGGAGTTTCGACGCAGGTCCGCTCCCAGAGCAAGCGAAGCTGCCGGTGACGGTCCGCGCCGAAGGACAGGCTACATGATAATTCAAGCAAGCAGGAATGACTTGGCAATCGCAATCTGATCCTGGTGGAAAAAGGTCGGCGCATGGCCGACCCCGGGCAACTCGATCAACTTCGCCTTCGGGCCGCGTTGCGTCATGGCCGCGGCGACTTCGGGCGTCAGCAGATCCGATTCCGCGCCGCGTACGAGCAGCGTCGGGCACCTGACCGCATCATAAGCGGCCCACAGCATGGCCTCGCCCTGCTGGGCCGCTTCGACGGTCAGCGCTTTGAACGGCATCGCCAGGCCGAGGTCGTAGTGACGTATCCATTGCCCGTCCTTATCCTGGCGCAATACATCGGCTGCCAGCTTGCGCCACTCTTCCTCCGTATGCGGTCCGAAGCTCGACGATATGTCGCGGATATAGCCTGCCGCTTCGTCAAAGGTCGGGAAACGCACCGCCTGGCCGATGTATTCGCCGATGCGCGTCAAGGCCGCCGGGTTCAGCGACGGGCCGACATCGTTCAGCACCAGTTTCCGGATCGGGTTGTCAGGCAACGCCGCAAGCCCCATGCCGATCAGGCCGCCCATCGAGGTGCCGAACCAGTGCACGGTCTCCGCTTCGAGACGCGCAAGCAGGGTCACGATGTCGCCGACGTATTGAGGAACCAGATAATGACGCGGATCGCGCAGCCACGATGAATGACCGCGCCCGACGATATCGGGGCAGACGACGCGATAGGTATCGCACAAGGCAAGCGCAAGGTTGTCGAAATCGTCCGCCACCCGGGTGACGCCATGCACGCAAATCAGCACCCGCGGGTTGCGTGGATCGCCCCATTCCTTATACGACATCGTGTGCAGGCCGGCGGGCGAAAGGCATTGCACGGACTTGCGCGTGAATCGGTTCGGCGAAGGGCTCGGCGAAGGCTGGTTCATTGGTCTACCTGTCTGGTCGGGTATTCGACATTTCAAAGGGTGTACGTCTTAAAATCCCATCCATCATATCGCTAATTTTTCGTAGAGGACATCATGCAGACGCTCAAGGGCAAGACGGCATTGGTTACGGGCTCCACCTCCGGTATCGGCCTCGGCATCGCCAGGTCGCTGGCGGCGCAAGGCGCCGACATCGTGTTCAACGGATTCGGCGACGCCAAGGAAATCGACGCGCTGCAGACCGGCATCGCCAGCGAATTCGGCGTACAGACGGCCTATCACAATGCCGACATGTCGAAACCGGCCGAGATCGAGGCGATGATGAAATTCGCGGCCGACAGATTCGGCGGCGTGGATGTGCTGGTCAACAACGCCGGCATCCAGCATGTGGCGAACATCGAGGATTTCCCCGCCGACAGGTGGGACGCGATCATCGCCATCAATCTTTCCTCCGCCTTCCACACGACACGGCTCGCGCTGCCGTCGATGAAGGCGCGGAATTGGGGCCGCATCATCAATATCGCCTCGGTCCATGGCTTGGTGGCTTCGGTGCAGAAATCCGCCTACGTGGCAGCCAAGCACGGCCTCGTCGGCTTGACGAAAGTCACCGCGCTGGAAACCGCCCACTCGAACGTCACGTGCAATGCGATCTGCCCGGGATGGGTATTGACGCCGCTCGTACAGAAGCAGGTGGATGCGCGCGCCGCCCAGACCGGCCTGTCGAATGAAGAGGCGAAGAAAAGCCTGCTTTCCGAAAAACAGCCGTCCGGCGAATTCGTGAGCCCGGAACAACTCGGCGCATTGGCGGTCTTCCTTTGCAGCGATGCGGCAAGCCAGGTCCGCGGCGTCGCCTGGAACATGGACGGCGGCTGGATCGCGCAGTAAGAGGCGGAGGATTCTTTCCCTTTTTCAGCGGATGGCGTGACGCGCGCCGTCGCGCCCTGGCCGGATCGATGTCGTTCGCCTGTCGAACGAATCGGGAGAATCCATGCATTCCGAATCCGGCACATTCCGCACGTGCAAGCGCACGGATTTCATCACGCGAGCGAAAACGCTCGTTCTGTTGTCGGCCCTTGGCCCCGCATTGCTGGGCGCCGCGTGCTCCGGCGGCTCGGAGGATTCCCAGCCGCCGCCCCCCTCTCCCGCCTCGGCTCCACCGCCGATTTCCGGCGGCACGCAAGCGGGCGACGGCGTTCCCGTCGCCTTGAGCGTCACAGCCGACATGGCCACCGGCGAGCTGGCAACGCCGCGTACGCTCACCGTCCCGCGCGGATTCGCGATCCGGGTGTTCGCCAGGGTACCGAACGCGCGCTTCATGGCTGTCGCGCCGAACGGCGACCTCCTCGTTTCCAATCCCGGCAGCGGCGTCGTCACGCTGCTACGGCCCGGCGACGGAGCCCCCATGCGTTTCACGTTCGCATCGGGCCTGCTCAAACCGCATGACATCGTGTTTCATGTTTTGAACGGGACGACCTATGTCTACATCGCGGAATCCCATCGCGTCATTCGCGCACCCTACGCTTCCGGGAGTACCGAAATCGGCGCGATCGAGGCAGTCGTGACCGGGCTGCCCGATTCCTCCAGTCCCGAATTGGGCGGCTCCTATGGCCATGAACTGAAGAACATCGCGCTGAACGGCAACAAGCTTTATGTATCGATCGCATCGACCTGCAATGCCTGCATATCGGACACCGTGTCGGACCCGATCCGCAACGCAATCTACGAATACGACGCCGACGGCGGCAACCGGCGGCTGTATGCGCGCGGCCTGCGCAATGCGGAAGGCATCCGCTTCAGGCCGGGAACGGACGAGCTTTGGGCGGTCGTCAACCATCGCGACAATATCGCCTATCCGTTCCACCGGGATTTCGATGGCGATGGCAGCGACGACTTCGGTAAAGTGCTGCAACGCTATGTGGACGGCCATCCGCCGGATTTGCTGGTGCGCGTGAAGGATGGCGGCAATTATGGCTGGCCCTTCTGCAACCCCAACCCGGATAGCGGCATCGACGACATGCCCTATGATCGCGACGTCGAACTCAATGCCGACGGCAATCGGCTCGATTGCGGCAAGATCGATCGCGCGACCAAGGGCCTGCCCGCGCATTCGGCGCCGCTCGGCATGAATTTTCTCCAGGAATCCGGGCTGCCCGAACCATGGCGCAGCGGGCTCGCGGTCGGACTACACGGCCGCTGGAATTGTTCGGAGCTCAATGGCCACAAAGTCGTGTTCTATCCGCTGCGGCCGGACGGTTCGGTGGGCGACGCGGTCGATCTGGTGGCGGGGTGGATCACCGATGCCAAGGCGAAGCAGCGCTGGGGCCGTCCGGTCTCCGTCATCCCGGACGGCAAGGGCGGGCTATACGTCTCCGACGATTATTCAGGAACGATCTACCAGCTATACCGACCTTGATGAAATAAAAAACGGCGCTCGAACCGGAGCGCCGTTCCGCATGCCTTTGCGCGAATCAGGATAGCGCGGAGGTGTCGAGCGAAGCCTGGGTCTTTTCGATCACTTCCTCTTTGGTCACCCCGGGCGCGAGCTCAACCAATTTCAGGCCGTTCGGCGTCACGTCGAGTACGCCGAGATCGGTGATGATGCGATTGACGACGCCCACTCCGGTCAGCGGCAGATCGCATTGCTTGAGGATCTTGGGAGAAGTGGAACCGTCCTTGGCCTTGGCGACATGCTCCATCAGCACGACGACACGCTTGACGCCGGCGACCAGGTCCATCGCGCCGCCCATGCCCTTGACCATCTTGCCCGGAATCATCCAGTTGGCGAGGTCGCCCTTCTCCGACACTTGCATCGCACCGAGAATCGCCAGGTTGATCTTGCCGCCGCGGATCATCGCGAACGAATCGGCCGAGCTGAAGAAGGACGAGCCCGACAGCGACGTCACGGTCTGCTTGCCGGCATTGATCAGGTCTGGATCAACCTCGTCCTCGGTCGGGAAAGGACCGATGCCGAGCAAGCCGTTCTCCGATTGCAGCCAGACTTCCATTTCCTGCGGCACATAGTTGGCGACCAGGGTCGGCAAGCCGATGCCGAGGTTCACGTAGAAGCCGTCTTGCAGTTCCTTGGCTGCGCGCGCAGCCATTTCATCACGAGTCCATGCCATGTTCGCCCCCATTAACCTTCCGATTGCTTTGCACGCACGGTGCGTTGTTCGATACGCTTCTCCGGATTCGCATTGACGACGATCCGGTGCACGAAGATGCCGGGCAGATGGATCTGGTCCGGATCGAGTTCGCCGGTCTTGACCAGTTTCTCGACCTCGACCACCGTGATCTTGCCGGCCATGGCGACGTTCGGATTGAAATTGCGAGCGGTCTTGCGAAACACCAGGTTGCCGACCTCGTCGGCCATGTAGGCCTTGACCAGCGATACGTCGGCCACCAGCGACCGCTCCATCACGTACTTCTGACCGTCGAATTCGCGCACTTCCTTGCCTTCGGCGACGATGGTGCCGACGCCCGTCTTGGTGAAGAAAGCCGGAATGCCGGCGCCGCCGGCGCGCAGTTTTTCAGCCAGCGTGCCTTGCGGGGTGAATTCCAGTTCGAGTTCGCCCGACAGGTATTGGCGCTCGAATTCCTTGTTCTCGCCCACGTAGGACGAGATCATTTTCTTGATCTGGCGCGTCGTCAGCAACTGGCCGAGGCCGAAACCATCGACGCCGGCGTTGTTCGAGATGGCCGTCAGGTTCTTGACGCCCGAGTCGCGCAAGGCGGCGATCAGCGCTTCGGGGATGCCGCACAAGCCGAAGCCGCCGACGGCGATGGTCTGGCCGTCCTTGACGATGCCGGCCAGCGCGGTGGCGGCATCCGGATAGACTTTCTTCATACCAACCCTCTTCTTTGTGTAAAGTACGATATAGATATCAACGCGGAACATCAACGCGGAACTGGCCGCAAGGATATGCCGGCCCGATACGCAGCACAATACCGTAAAAATACGGATTCTGGATCAACGGAGACACATGGGATGAGCGGCACCCCGGCCATCGACTACGAAAGCATATTCCTGTTGGCGCCGATCGGCATGTGCGTTTCGCAAAACCGGACCATCCGGGCCTGCAACGAGGCGCTGGCGTCGATGTTCGGCTACGAACGGGAACAATTGGTCGGACAGTCTTTCCAGATCCTTTATCCGACACCGGACGAATTCGAACGCACCGGCGCCCGCATTTCGCCGATCATGAGCGCCAAGGGATATTACTCGGACGAGCGCATCATGAAACGCGCCGACAAGGAATTGTTCTGGTGCCATGTCAGCGGCCGGCCGCTGGTGGCGAGCGATCCGCACGCCGCGGGCATCTGGACATTCGAGGATCTGAGCGAAAAACGCCCGGTCACGGCCGAACTGACGCCGCGCGAACGGGAAATCGCGGCGCTGTTAGTCGAAGGCAAGACCAGCAAGCAGATCGCGCGACAGGTGGAACTGAGCCCGCGCACCGTGGAAATGCACCGGGCCCGTCTGATGCGGAAGTTTTCGGCTGCGACCTCGAGCGAACTGGTGCACCGACTGCTCGGCGTCACCCATTGAATCATGGGTCATACGAGGGGCCGGTTCAACCTGGCGCGGATCGCCTCCGGCAATGGCGTCGACTTCTGCTGCGGGAAATTGACCCATACCACCTTTGCCCCACCCTCCGCGCACAGCACTTCCGGCGCATCGACGCGCCGGATCTCGTGCCAGGTTTCGAAACTCGACCGCCCGAATTCGCCGACGAAGGTCTTCACCTCGATATCGCCCGGATAGATCAACTGGCGCAGAAAGGTGCAGCGGGCATTGATGACGACCGGCCCTTCGCCTTGCGGATCCGGGGCGCAATCGATCTGGGACATCCAGTCGATGCGCGCCTGCTCGATATAACGGAAATAGACGGCATTGTTGACGTGCCCCATCGCATCCATGTCGCCCCAGCGGATCGCGATGCGTGTCGTATGGACGTGGATACGTTGGGCGTGGACGGATTGTTCGCTCATCGCCATTCCCTCACTGGGCGCTCAGGCCGTCGTCGGCGGCCATGATCGCGCCGTTGATGAAACTCGACTCTTCGGACGCCAGCAGAAGCAGCAAGCCATCCAGGTCTTCAGCCTTGCCCACGCGCTTCCTCGGCAGCATGTTGATCAATTGCCGTCCCTGTTCGCTGTCGAAAT
>Ga0196972_1000149_pt1 | contig 57030 bp, 54 predicted proteins | sample S1v_2013CmetaG_FD_148618 | JGI IMG/M metagenome (GOLD analysis project Ga0196972, IMG submission 148618) | Soil microbial communities from Anza Borrego desert, Southern California, United States - S1+v_20-13C | ecosystem: Environmental > Terrestrial > Soil > Desert | place: USA: California...
GCAGCGGACCCTGCCTTGCTGGGCGTGCAGGACGTGGTGATCATTGCCGTCAAGGCCACCGCTCTCGCCGATGTCGCGCAACGTGTGGCCCCGCTGATCGGTCCGCGCACGGTCGTCGTGACTGCCATGAATGGGGTGCCTTGGTGGTTCTTCTCGGGCGATGGCGTGCCTTACGCAGGTACGCGCCTGCCGTCGCTTGACCCGGATGGCACGCTGGAGCGGGCGATTCCGACGGCGCAGGTGCTCGGCTGCGTGGTGCACCTGTCCGCCTCCTGCCCGGAGCCCGGCATGATCCGCCTCGGCTTCGGCAACCGCTTGATCCTGGGCGAATCGGCCGGCGGCATATCCGATCGCATGCAGTCACTGGCGGCGCTGCTGAAGAAGGCCGGCTTCGATGTCGAGACGAGTGCGGATATCCGCAGCGACATCTGGTACAAGCTGTGGGGCAACATGACGATGAATCCGGTATCGGCGCTCACCGGCGCGACCTGCGACCGCATCCTCGACGATCCGCTGGTGCATGCATTCTGTCTCGATGCAATGGCGGAGGCTGCACCCATCGGCGCCAGGATCGGATGCCCGATTTCGCAGAGCGGCCAGGACCGGATGGAAGTGACGCGCAAGCTGGGCGCATTCAAGACCTCGATGCTGCAGGATGCGGAAGCGGGCAAGGCGCTCGAGATCGATGCGCTGGTCACCTCTGTGCATGAGATCGGCAAGCTCATCGGCGTGCCGACGCCGAACGTCAATGCGCTGCTCGGACTGGTGCGCCTGTACGGACAGACGCGCGGACTGTATTGATCAGTAACACTGCATCCAGGTGCCGTTGCTCTGGCAGAGCCTGCCGCTGCGGTCGAGGTAGGTGCCGCCGGCACCGCCCTGGTAACGCTGCCCGCCGCTCCAGCATCCACCCGCGTCGCACGAGGTAACCGGTGACGGCCCGGGCGGTACCGTGGTTTGCGGAATCGAAGGCGCCGTTGTACGCGGCGCGGACGGGGCGGCTGGCGACGGACGCTCGATCACCATTGGCATGGCACGACGAGGAACATCCTGCTTGCGGGCTGCACCATCCCCCTTCGCCTCCAATAATTGCCTGTCGGCAACCGTGCTGGCACAGCCCGCAACCGGGAGCGAAAGCAGGAGTGCAAACATGAATCGGACGGGCGCCATGATTCTTGGACAGCGCCCGCGGCGGCATTATCCGCGTCCGCCGAATTCCTTGCGCAGGAAGTCCGGCACTTTCGCCGCGCTGAGCGCATTCACGCGCACCAGCAATTGCGGATCGATGCTGTCGACGCCGTAAGTGCGCCCGAGATGGCCGGCGATGCGAATCAGCACATCCGCGCTGACTTGGGCGTCGGCCTCGGCCCGGTGCGCGGTGCCCCTGAAGCGGATGCCCAACGACGAAGACAGCGTGGCAAGTTTGTAACTGGGCAAGCCGGGAAACAGGCGCCGCGACAGTTTCAGCGAGCACACCAGGCGCTCATGCTCCGGTTCCAGCCCGAGGCTGCGGGCTTCCGCACGCAGGAATTTTTCGTCGAAGCTCGCGTTGTGCGCGGACAGCGTGTCGCGTCCGATGAAGTGCAGCAACTCTGGCACCACTTCTGATACGCAGGGCGCGCTGTCGACCATGTCCTGCGTGATACCGGTCAGCGCGGTGATGAAGGCGGGGATCTCCACATTGCAATTCACCAGCGACACGAAACGGTCGACGACGCGCGCGCCTTCGATGCGCAGGGCCGCCACTTCGGTAATGCGCGCGCCCATGCCTGGACTGAGTCCGGTGGTTTCGAAGTCGAGCATGACGATGGGACGCTGGTACATGGCGGGCAAGCGGTGAAATGCGGAAGGGGCGATTCTACGGCAATGCGGCGCGCAAAGCGTGGCCGGAATGACAAGGACGCGCCAGGCGTTGCGAGGCTTATCTGTGCGATGCCTTAGTGAACGACGCCGGCGGCCATGGTGAGCTCTTCACCTTGTTCGCGCAGCACGACGCGGTTGCGCCCCTTTTCCTTCGCCGCATAGAGCGCGGCATCCGAGGCCGCGACGAGGTCGGATGCCTTCAGGTTGCCGACGGGATGCATGGCGGCCACGCCGAAGCTGGCCGTGACTCCGGGCGCCACGCGCGAGGTCGCGTGCGGGATCTGCAGGTCGACGATGGCGCCGCGCATGCGCTCGGCCAGCCCGGCAGCGTCTTCCTCCGAGGTGGCCGGCAGCAGCACGGCAAACTCCTCGCCGCCGAAGCGGGCGACCAGGTCGGCGGCGCGCTGCGGTACCGCCTTCAGCTGGCCGGCAATCTGCTGCAGGCAGGCGTCGCCCGCCTGGTGGCCGTAATGATCGTTGTAGTTCTTGAAGCAGTCGACGTCGACCATGATCAGGGCCAGCGGCACGCCGTCGCGCCGGGCGCGCGCCCATTCGATGTCGAGGCGGCGATCGAACTCGCGCCGGTTGGCGGTCTGCGTCAACGCGTCCTCTGCAGAAAGCCTGGCCAGCAGCTCCACTGCATGGCTCAGCTCCAGGTTGCGCTCATGCTCGCGCATGCGTGCGAAGTAGGCGCGGCGCTGGTCCTGGTCCATGCGGAAATTGGCGATCAGGCTGATCGCCACGGCGGCGAAGCAGAACAGCCAGTTGTTGAAGCGTACTTCCGGCGGCATCGCTTCAATGCGGCCGATGGTAAACCAATAGATGACCGTCATCAGAACCGAGGTCGCCAGCGCGCTGCGAAAGCGCAGGCTCAAGACGATATTGCCGAACAGAACGATCAGGGTGATGCCGGTCTGGTAATGCGCGGCGTTGGGATGGCTGCTGTAGCCGGCGATCCACGGCAGGCTGATACCCGAAACGAGCAGCGTGAAGGACAACAGGGCTTCGCGCCAAGCGACCACGCGGATCCGGTAAACGAAGAAGGTACACAGCAAAAGTAGCGGCACGACCAGCAGGAAGCGGATCGCCCATGCCTTCATGTAGGCATCGGGGATCATGATGCGGTCGCTGATGGCGAAGGCACTGTAGAGCAGCACGGCTGCAATGCCGGTCTTGCGCATGCGGCGTTCGCGCATGCGATCCATCTCGACCTGGAATGCGGCTTCGACCTTCTCGGAGAACTTCCGGCGGCGGCCCCAGAAGGTCTGCTCGAGCTCCGTTTGGGGCACGGTTGGTGTGTCGGTCGTGATGGGTTCCATAAATGGCGTCATGAACCGGGCATGGGGCCGCGGCGTTTTTATATTTTCAGCTTAACGTCCCGGCAAGTCGGCGTCCAGTGTTTGGCTTCCTCCCGTTCAGAACGACTTCACATAACGCACAATTACCCGGGTCTCCACCCGTTCATCCATCAGGTTGTTCGGATTGCGGCGCGCCATCAAGGTCATGCCGAAGGTTGCCCCCTGGCCGACGGGCATCTGGTAATTCAGCTGGGCGCGCATTTCGCGTCCGATCGGTACCATGGAGAACACCAGGCGTTCGCGAGAAGCGCTTCCGCCCGAACGGGGAAGCATGTCCATCACGATGCGCCCGGAATAGGACTGCATCGGCTGGGACAGCGACACGCTCAACCGGTCGCCGCGCCTGACCCGGTCGGTGGCAACCAGCGCAAACGAGAAGGCATTCGCGCGGGCCGATGCGATTCCGGCTGCAAGATTGTCGCCGCTGCGCTCTACCGGCACGATTCCATATGCCGCCTGGCCGGCAATGGCCAGCTTGGGCGCGATCATGTAGGCGCCGCCGACCTGAAAGGTGCGCATCGAAGCATGCGATCCGAGCGACAGCGCGGCGTTGCCGAAGGCGCGCGATACCTCGATCCGTCCGGCACCCGGTTCCGCCAGACCGGCCGCCGGATATATGTCCTGCGCGGCCTGCGCCTCGTTCAGGGCGGAGCTTAAAAAGCCGGCGGCTCCGGTGCGCACGGCGGCAACCTGGAAATAAGTCGCTTCGGCACGAATACGGTTCGAGATGGATGGGGAGTTGCTGTGTTCGGCATCGGCAACCGAGGGGACATCGGGGAGGCTTACCTCGGCCTGCTCGCCTTCGACCGCAAAATCGCTCCCCTGCGCCGGACATGCCATTGCGGCCAGCGCTGCCAGTGCAATCGCACCGGACGGGAACGAATTGAGGTACAACATGTGTCGCCTTTCTCCGGCAAGGCAGACGGAAAAAGGGCGGCGCTGCGCCCGCGGCGGCCCCGCTGACTTGCCCAATTGCGCGCGAAGTCCGGAAGCTTTGCGTCCCTGCCTTTCAACAGGTTTGCCCTTCGAGTCCATTTGCAAATCGTAGCGAGCGGTTCGAGTTTGGTTTGAGGAGCGGACGCGTACGGTAGTACGCCGAGCACCGGAGGACCAAACTCGAACCCCGCAGTAGATTTGCGAATGGGCTCTTACGTCATATTTCCATTTTGCATCGTAATTTCGGAAATGCAAATGAAACAGACGAGCGGGACGGACGGCGAGTCTCCACATGGCAACAGACATGCCAATGTAACAATCGGATCAATGACGGAATGCCAACGCCTTACTCACGAATGCGTTGCACCCGAACGTCATCCGAAGAATGTTCGTCCAGCCACTCCCGCCAGACGGCCATGAGCACGGCGACGATCACTGGTCCGACGAACATGCCGACCAGGCCGAATGCGCCGAGACCGCCGAGCACGCCGAACAGCACCAGCAGGAATGGGATCTGCGAAGCGCTGCTGATGACCAGCGGCCGGATCAGATTGTCGACCCAGCTTACCACCAGCGCCCCCCACAGCAGCAGGCCGATGCCGGCCAGCGTCTCGCCGGTCATCAGCAGCCAGACGCCGAGCGAACCCCAGACGACCGGTGCGCCAAAGGGGATCAGCGCGATCAGGGCGGTAAAGGCGCCGAGCAGCGCCGGCGCGTGGATGCCGGCTGCCCAGTAGCCGAGTCCGGCGAGCGTGCCCTGCGCCAGCGCGGTCAGGACCAAGCCGTACAGCACCGCCTTCGTGGTGCCGCCGATGTGGGCAAGGTAGTCATCGGTACGTACCCCGATGAAACGGCGCAGCACGCGCCGCACCTGGTCCAGCAGGTTTTCGCCGTCGCGATAGATAAACAGCACGGTCAGCACGGCGAGGCCCATCTTCGCGGCATTGCGGCCGACGCCGCCGACCAGTTCCGCCACCTGGCCGAACCAGCGCTGCGCAAACTGCAGCGCCTCGGTGCGCAAGGCTTCCGGATCGCCGGCAATGCGATCGAACACCTGCTGCAGGCGCTCGCCCACCCAGGGAATGCTCTTGAGGATGTCTGGCAGGCGCTGCTGGCCGTCGGTGAGATACGTCGACACCGCCTGGTAGGCCAGCACGAACTCGTTCTGCAGCAGGCCGATCAGCGCGAGCAGCGGCAGCACGAAGGCGGCAGTGAGCAGGAGCGTCATCAGTAATGCACTCCAGGTAGGCGAGCCGCCCATGCCCTGCCGCAGACGCGCATAGAGCGGCCAAGTCGCATAGGCGAGGATCAGTGCCCATACCACCGGCACGATGAACCAGCGCAACGTCATATAGCCAAGATAAAACAGCACGGCCAGCAACAGCCAGAGCAGGATGATGCGGGTGCCGAAGGAAGAATCGCGTACGCTCATTGTGTCGAGTTTGTATTTATCGTCGAACGCCATTTTCCGTCCTCCTTGTGGAGGACGGACGGAGACAGATCAATCGAAATCGAAGAGTTCGCCTAAAAAACCTTTCTTCTTCCGATGGTGATAGTCGCTCTTGTAGTGCTCACTCCTGTAACGGTCGTCCTTGTAATGTTCCTGCTGCGGATAGGACCGTTCGTCGCGCGGCGGCGCCGATGCCTGACGGCCGAATCCTTCCGGTGCTGGCGCGGCCGACGCGGCGGATCGTTCAATGATCTTGTCGAGCTCGCCGCGATCAAGCCAGACTCCCCGGCATTGCGGACAGTAATCGATCTCGATTCCTTGCCTCTCGGACATCACGAGTTGCACATTGCTGCAGACGGGACATTGCATGGAGTTCTCCTTGAAAAATAGCCGGCCCGCACCGGACGATGCGGGCCTGAATTCAGATTTCAGTTTAGTGCGGCATGCGGCGCAGTACGGTACGCCCGACGCGGTCGACGGCGCGGTTGATCGCGATGTACATGTCGGCCTCGGTATCCTCGGTCACGATATCCGGCACGCCGTTCATCGTGATATGCACACTGCACCGCTTGTCGACGCCGCCGCGCGGTCCGTTCACATCCGCCAGCCGCACCGTCACGCGCTGCACCTTGTCGGCTGCGTGCTTCAGCGCAAACCGCAAGCGGCGTTCGGTGTGCTCGGTCAGTGCATCGGTCAGCGGGAATCCCTGGGCATGGACATCGACTTTCATGACAACCTCCTGAATGTTCTTGGTTGGGGCCAGGCTGCTTTGCTGCCGGCCTTGAATTCAATATAGTCACACTCTTGCCTGCTTAAAATTCGAATATAGTAAAAACTCGACTCGAAAAAACCGAACAATCGTGAGCGCCATCAATTACAAGCACCTGCACTACTTCTGGGTCGTCGCCAAGTGCGGCGGTATTGGCCGTGCGAGCGAACAGCTGCACCTCACACCGCAGACCATCAGCGGACAAATCACGCTTCTGGAGGAAACGCTCGGCACCGCGCTGTTCGACCGTGTCGGCCGGCGCATCGAGCTCAACGACACCGGCCGCATGGTGTTCAGCTATGCGGACGAGATTTTCTCGCTTGGTGAGGAGCTCGAGGACATGCTGCGCCACCGCCCCGGTGACCGGCCGCTGCAGTTCAGCGTCGGCGTCGTCGATTCCGTGCAGAAGTCGATCGCTTACATGCTGCTCGAGCCAGCCCTGAAGCTGCCCGAGACGCTGCGCATGGTGTGCCGCGAAGGCAAGCTGTCCACGCTGCTGGCCGGTCTCGCGATCCAGAGCTTCGACATCGTGATCGCGGACGGCCCGATGCCTGCCAACAGCAATGTGCGCGGCTACAGCCACCTGCTCGGCGAATGCGGCATCACCTTCTTCGCCGCGCCGGCACTGGCAAAGCAGGTAAAGAAGGGCTTTCCGCAGAGCCTCGACGGTGCGCCCTTCCTGCTACCGGGCGAGGACTCAGCGGTACGGCCGCGCCTGTTGAAATGGTTCGAACGCGAACGGGTCCGGCCGCGCATCGCGGGCGAGTTCGATGACGGTGCGCTGCTGAAGGAGTTCGGCGAGGCTGGTGTCGGCGTGTTCTGCATGCCCGCCTTCGTCGCAGCGCAGATCAAGCGTCAGTACGGCGTCGTCGAAGTCGGCAAGACGAACGAGGTCATCGAACAGTTCTACGCGATCTCCGTGGAGCGGCGGTTGTCCCACCCGGCGGTAGTGGCGATCAGCGCGGCGGCTCGCAAGCGCCTTATTTAGGCAGCGCAGGTATAAGTTGCGCGATTCTGACAGTCGTTCGCATGGGGCCCTTGGTGCTCAAAGTCAAAATGGTACCTGCCCGCAATTCCAAGAGGGAAGAAGTTTGATAGCTGACGACAATTGATTTCTCCCGAAATTAAGGAAGAGATCAATGCATGCACCGCCATGCAGTACGGTGCTGTTCAATGAACTGCATTGCTGTGCATCTGCTGCTGCACATACTGAAAAACAATTTGAGCTCTAGCCTCAATCTCGTCACTCGAGAACTCGGCAGGCATGCCGTCCAATAAATGATCGATAATCGCCGCCTTCATCTGCGCCTGCGCAGACGCGCGATCACGCAGATCACCCATCTCGCGACGACGTTGGTCAATTGCGGCCATCAGTTCTTGTGCCACTTTCTTAATCTTGTCAATATCGCCCTTGGTGATGGCAGCCTTGTCCTTGGCAAGTAGATCGTACACTGCGAGTTCTTTCTCGCTCCTGAAACCTTCGCGGACATAACGCTGCTCTTCTTGATCCAGCGCGTCATGCAGTCGGATCAGTTCATCAAACACTCGCTGAATTTCCGCATCGTCTTTGTCGCGGTTGTATTCGGCGATGATCTCCTGATAACGCTTGTACAGATCAATGCGACTGGGGTTTTGCATCAGCATCCGATCAAGCCGTGCCTGAACACGCTCCTGTAATGTCAGCACGGGACGAAGTCGCATTTGCCCAGCAACTGGTGATGGTCTTCATAGAAGGTGTTGCCGATGCGGATATTGCCTTCCAGCCCATGCACCGCGAGGTTCATGCGGGCCAGTTTGCTGTTGATGTCGGCCTTTTCCTGCCCGTAGAAGGCAATGTCGATGTCGTGCGCGTTTTTATGGCGCACATCCTCGATGAAGTGTCCGGTTTGCACGAACATGCCCGCCGAGCCGCAGGCCGGGTCCAGCACGATGCCGTGGTCAGGTTCGATCACGTTGACGATCATCCGCACCAGGCTGGGCGGAGTAAAGAACTCGCCGCCTTCCTGCGCGCCGCTTTGCGCGAACTGGTTCAGGAAGTATTCGTAAATGCGGCCGAACACGTCGCCAGTTGCGTTGACCAGAGCTGGACTGTTGAAAATCTTGAGCAGTTCTGCCAGCAGATCGCGTTCCATGCCGAGATAGTCTTTGGGCAGCGCGCCGGCCAGCAGCTTGTTGCCGTTCTGGTCGGTGACGATGTCTTCGATCTCGATCATCGCATTGCGAATCGCTTCTCCCACGTTATCGCCTGCGGGCAATGAGGCAAGATAGTCGTAACGTGCCGTCTCAGGAAGATAAATCGCTGCCTTGCCTTGAAAACCCAACTTGATGCGGTCTTCACGCAATGTACCTTTAGCGCGTGCTGGAATTGTTTTCTCGACTTCAGGCAGGAGCGCATTGAAGCGCGTAGTGGCGTGGCGCAGGAAGATCAGTCCAAGCACTGGCATGGAGTATTCGCTGGCGGTGAGCTTGGAGTTGGCACGCAATTGGTCAGCGGCCTCCCATAAATCGTCTTCGAGCTGTTTTAATTCTTGATAATCGATCATTTCTTTGGGCCACACTTGTTTACGAGCGTGGTCATGAATATCTGTAACTACGGCGCAAGCCAAAGCGATTGAAGGTCAAACGAGAGCTGGCGATGGTGCTTGATCGACAACAGATAAACCGTGTCACCGCAGCTTGCATAGAGCACCAGATAATCGGTAAAAATATACTCGCGCAGATCGCCGGCGTTGGTGATGATTTCGAGCTGCTTGCGTACTGCCGCGACTCCGTTGGCGGCCTCAACCGAACGGGCAGGCCTGTCCAGAAATGGACGGCCAATATCGGGAAAGTGCTCCAGATTGGGAATGATTGTTTCAGTCAGCTCATCAAGCAAGGCATCGAAGGCATGTGTTGCCTCAGCCTCAAGCAGGAACTGGTCGATGCTTTCGAGATTTCGCTCGAAATTTGCGGTGAGCTTGACGACGGATTTTCGGGTCACGATGGTCGCGTAGCGTCTTGAGTCAAGCGCTACGGCGACGCTTCAGTGCCTTAATGGCCGTCCGTGCGTCCTTTACCCGACCGGCCGCCACATCGTCCAATCCTTTGCGTGCCTCATCAATTAACAGCAAATGGATATGTTCGCGCTCAAGTTGGTGGTAGTAGTCAAGACGTTGCGCGTCGATCAGCGCGACATAGCTTTCGCCATTCTTGGTAATGACTTTTTCTGCACCCGCCTTGACCTGTTCAGCCAATTCGGAGAGATTGGCGCGCGCTTGGGAGAAAGCTACTACATCGCTTGCAGAGATTCCCATGAATATTCCTTCACCATTTATTTGTACAAAATATTGTACGTTATGGAGCGAAATGAGGAAAGCGGTGAAAGACCGTTTGGGGCGAAGTTGATTTGAGACAAGGAAATCGATGTTCGTTTGCATCAGTGTGTATGACTGAAAACCCGGCAACACGTGTTCCCCACAACGAAGCGTGGAACACGATGCAACCATTTTGATGTCAAAGACGCATGCTACCTGCCTACATCTCGCATCCGGATTGCCTCAAGCATGAAATGGGTGCGCTGCACCCGGAGTGCCCGGAGCGCATTTCCGCGGTCCGCGACCATTTGCTGATCAAGGGACTGCTGGAGTTCATGCAGCTCTATGACGCGCCGCTCGCGACCGAGGAACAGCTCGGCCGCGCGCACGCAATCCATCATGTGCATGAAATCGCGGCCAAGGTACCGGAATCGGGCTATGCGCAGGTCGATCCCGACACCTGGATGAACACGCATTCCTACCAGGCGGCGCTGCGCTCGGCCGGGGCAGCCGTGCTGGCGACAGACCTGGTGCTGCGCGGCGAAGCGCCTGTGGCCTTCTGCAACGTACGCCCACCCGGACACCATGCGGAGCACGACAGCGCGGGTGGCTTCTGCTTCTTTAACAACGTCGCAGTCGGCATCCGTCATGCGCTAGATGTGCACGGGCTGCAGCGCGTTGCGCTGGTCGATTTCGACGTCCACCACGGCAACGGCAGCGAGGACATCCTGTGCGGCGACTCGCGCGTGCTGATGTGTTCGACCTTCGAGACGAACCTCTACCCGTTCTGCGGCGACGAACCACGCGGAACGAACATGGTCAATATCGGACTGTCGCCGCGATCGGGCAGCGATGCCTTCCGCGAGGCAGTGGACTGGGGATGGATTCCGGCGCTCGATGCATTCCGCCCGCAAATGATCTTCATCTCGGCCGGCTTCGACGCGCATCGCGAAGACGACATGGGCAACCTTGGCCTGGTCGAAGCCGATTACGAATGGGTGACGCGCAAGGTGATGGAAGTGGCGAAGCGTCACGCGAACGGCCGCGTGGTTTCCTGCCTCGAAGGCGGTTATGTGCTGTCGCCGCTGGCACGTAGCGTTGCGGCGCATGTAAAGGTACTGATAGGAGCAGAGTAGCAAGGGGACTCACTCCGGCATCCATGCGCAGACAGGGAGCCGGTCGACTGCAGTAACAACATACAGACGATTAGCATGGACAGGCATTATCTGAATCCCCTTTTCTCTCCGCGCTCGGTGGCGGTTTTCGCGGGCGATGCGAACGATCCCGGTTCGCAGGTCATCTATGGCCGCCAGATCGCGGAGCAATTACGCAACGGCGGCTACAGTGGCCCGGTGCGCTTCCTCGACATCGGCATGAGTGGTACCCTCGGCGACCTCGCGCAATCGAAGTTCGACCTCGCGATCATCGCTCTGCCGCACGATCAGCTCGCGGCCGCGCTCGACGTCGCCGGGCGCATCGAGAGCAAGGCGGCGCTGATCCTGTCTTCCGGCGTCGATGCGAAGCTGGCTGCGCAACTGCACGCAATCGCGAAGCAGCACGGCATCTACCTGCTCGGCCCCAACTGCATGGGCTTCCAGCGCCCGAAGCTGTCGCTCAATGCAAGCGCGCTCGGTCCGCTCGCGCAACCCGGCGGACTGGGACTGGTGTCGCAGTCGGGCGCGCTGTCGTCTTCCATCCTCGACTGGGCGGTGAAGAACGGTGTCGGCTTCTCGGCAGTGGTCTCGCTCGGCCCCAATACTTGCCTGGACATCGCGCAGGTGCTCGACTTCCTTGCGGAGGACCGCAGCACACAAAGCATCGTGGTCTACCTCGAAGGCATCCGCAACGCGCGGCGCTTCATGAGCTCGCTGCGCGCCGCCGCCAATGCCAAGCCGGTATTCGTGCTCAAGGCCGGACGCAAACCGGCGGGATCGAGTGCCGCGCTGACCCACTCCGGCGCCATCGTCGGCAGCGACGACGTGTTCGATGCCGCGCTGCAGCGTGCAGGCGCGGTGCGCGTGCGTACCTTCGTGCAGCTGTTCACAGCCGCAAAGGGACTGTCGGCACGCAACCTCCCGGTCGGCAACCGGCTGGCGATCGTCAGCAATGGCGGCGGTCCCGGCGTGCTCGCTGCAGACTGGGCCAACGAGCTGGGACTGGAGCTCGCCTCGCTGCCGTCGGAAGCCGCTGCCGAACTTGCACTCCAGCTGTCGCCGACGGCCACCGTGCAATCGGTGATCGACCTCGGTGAAGATGCGGATCCGGCGCACTATCGCGCGGCCGTGAAAGCATGCGCGGCTGCCGGCGGCATCGACGGCATCCTCGTCATCCTGTCGCCCAAGCCGGAACTCGACACCGCTGCCGTCGCACAGGCGCTCGCCGACAGCTATCCCGACGTCGGCAAGCCGCTGCTCACCTGCTGGATGGGCGACGAGCGTGCCGCGGCCGCGCGCCAGATCCTGTCGCGCGCGACCATCCCCACCTACCGCACGCCGGAAGCGGCTGTCGACGCATTCCACAACATCGCATCCTTCCACCAGAACCAGCAGCTGCTGCACCAGACCCCGCCGCCGCTGTCGCAGCTGGCCAAGCCCGACCTCGAAGGCGCGCGCATCCTGGTCGAAAGCGTGCTGACAGAGCGGCGCAAAGTGCTCACCGAGATGGAATCGAAAGCCTTGCTGTCGGCCTTCCACATTCCGGTCACCAAGACCATCCTCGCGCGCTCGGCCAGCGAGGCGATCCTGGTCGCCAACCAGCTCGGCTATCCGGTTGCTTTGAAGATCGATTCGCCGGACATCACGCACAAGTCGGATGTGCACGGCGTGGCGCTGAACCTGCAGAACGCCGCGGCTGTGCGCGATACCTGGCAGGACATGACGGCGACGGTGCAGCGCCTGCGCCCCGACGCGCGCATCAACGGCGTGACCATCCAGAACATGTCCGGCAAGCCGCAGGGGCGCGAGCTGTACATCGGCGTGACCACCGACGAACCTTTCGGGCCGGTGATCTCCTTCGGGGCGGGCGGCACGATGATCGAACTGATCGCCGACCGCGCGATCGAGCTTCCACCGCTCAACCAGTTCCTCGCGCAACGCCTGATCTCCCGCGCGCGCAGCGCAGAAACGTTGGGCACCTGGCGCGGTGCCCCGCCGGCGGATCGCGAAGCGCTGGAGCAGATCCTGCTGCGCGTGTCGGAAATGGTGTGCGCGCTGCCGCAGTTGCGCGAGATGGACATCAACCCGGTCATCGTCGACTCGAACGGCGCGCTGGTGGTGGATGCGCGCATCGTGATCGACCATGCGCCGCACGGCACCGACAATTTCCCGCACCTGGCGATCCTGCCCTACCCGTCCGAGCGCGAGCAGGAATGGCCGATGCGCGGCGGCGGCATCTACAGCGTGCGGCCGGTCCGCCCGGACGATGCGCAGATGCTGCAGGATTTCGTGCGCCGCATGTCGCCAGAAAGCCGCTACTTCCGTTTCGTGTCGACGATGCGTGAACTATCGGTGAAGATGCTGGCCAAGTTCACGCTCATCGACTACGACCGCGAGATGGCGCTGGTGGCGATCTATCGCGAGCGAACGCCGGCCGAGGATGGCGGCTTCACGGAAACCGAACGCATCATTGGCGTGTCGCGCTATGTGACCAATCCCGACCAGAACACCTGCGAGTTCTCGCTGGCGATCGCCGACGAGTTCAACGGCCAGGGGCTGGGATCGCGCATGATGTTGTCCATCATGGATGTCGCGCGCAGCAAGGGGCTGGCGCAGATTGAAGGACTGGTGCTGACGAACAATGCGCCGATGCTCAAGCTGATGCGCAGCCTGGAGTTCGAGGTCAGGAAGTACGAGGAGGATCCGGATTTCAGGCTGTGCGTGCGCACGCTCTGATCTTTGCGCGGGCGGTTCAGATCTCGGTTTCGGCCTCGCAGACCGCCCGGTTTCGTCCCATGGCCTTGGCTGCATACAGGGCAGCGTCTGCCCGGCGCATCAGGTCAGGCAAGGACTCGAACCCGCGCAAGGATGAAATGCCTACGCTGATCGTGTAGTGTGGAACGGCGATTTTCGATCGGTACTTGTCCTTCTCCGTACCGGATTTGTCGATCGCCACCCGCAGGCGCTCGGCTACTCCCGCGGCAGCCTCGATCGATGTTTCCGGCAGCAGGACCGCAAACTCCTCACCGCCGATGCGGGCGAAATAATCGACGGTACGTACCACGTGCCCCGCACGGTTCACCAGGTCGACCAGCACCTGGTCGCCGACCGCATGCCCTCTCGAATCGTTGATCCTCTTGAAATGATCGACGTCCATCAGAAGCAGCGACATTTCCCGTCCTGTCCTGCGCGCGCGCAGCATTTCGCGTTCGGCGAGATCGAAGAATGCGCGGCGCGACCACGCCCCGGTCAGAAAATCCCGGTTGGCCGCCAGTTCCGCCTTGGCCAGCATGGTGTCGTGCATCATCAGCACCGCACCGAAGGTGAGCACCGGCAGCACGAAGGTTCCCGCCGACACGAAGAACAGGTTCCACGGCGAAGGCTGCAGCAGCGAGGTGACATCGGTCGTGTGCATCAGGTAGATCACGCTGCGTACCATGTGGCCGAGCGTGACGGTCGCCGCCATGCCGATGGTAAACAGGGATGGATAGTGCGAACGCCAGTCGCCGCGCCCCAGGATGACGGTGGCTGCGATGCCGGCGCAGATCCCTCCCTGGAAAACGGCGACCACGATGGTGCGCAGCGCGAAGGAATCGATGACATAGTGGAACAGGGCAATCGCCGCCATCACCAGCACTACAGCGGCAGCAAGCCATGCGGTCAGCCGACTCCTGCCGAAGAAACGGCGAAATCCCGCCAGCATGGCTGCAGAGGCCGCCGCGTACACGCCGTTGGCAATCTCATAGGCAATCAGAGGCGGCAATTCACGGCCGAACGCATAGAGGATGAGCGCCACACAGGCGAGTGCATTGGCCGCACACCATTCTCGGATGCCGCCCATGCCGCTGCGCAAGAGCGAACTCAGAACCAGCAGCATCAGGATGCAGAACAGGGCACCGACGATCAGGATGTTGAAGGTACTGGACATTGGGGGCCGTGCTCAATTCGTAAATGCTGTTAGCGCAACAGTATAAGTGTTGCCTGCAAAGAGCGAGAATTCCACTGGAGAAAATTACGGCTGTGTCATTACAGCAACCTGGCCTTCCTGGCCTAGGTAAGCGCCGGTCTGCTGGCGCCAAACCACACTTGTGCTCTTCGCATTGACGGGAATCGGGGTTGGCCTCACGCAAGGTGCAATAATGTGGCGGAACAATTTTGCCCGCACCCAAACCATTGCATGACAGCCAAGACCGCCGAGCGCGCTAACTCGACGACAGCGCCGACAGGACCGTACCGTGTGCGGCTGGCCGGGGCCATGGCGGTTTCGCTGCTGATCCACGGGCTGATCATTTCGATGCAGTTCGGCGTTCCCGGTATCGGCCTCCCGACGCTGGAGATGCCGTGGCGCGAGCGCCGCGCGCAGGCGGTCGACCTGAACGTGGTGCTGGCGAACCCGGCACCTGCTCCGGCAGCGCCGGAAGCATCGGCCGAGCCGCCCGCACCGCCCCCCGTACCGGCTGAAGCGCCACGCACCGGCTTGCGGCTTGTGCCGCTGCCGAAGACGGCGAAAGCGCCGGCAAAAGAGAAACCGGCGTCGAAGCGCAAGAAGGAGAAGCCCGTCGCCGCCGCACGTCCGCCGCGCGCACGTGCAAAGCGGGAAACGCCGGTCATTGCGCTGAACGAAGCGCGCGAAAACAGTTTCAACGTGCCGGCTCCTGCCCTCGACGAAATCCTCACTCCGCCCGAGCCCGAAACCGCCGCACCTCCTGTTGCCCTGCCCGTGCCGGCTGATGCCGCGCCGGCGGACGATCCCGCAGAACAGGACCGCGAACTGGCAGCACAGAAGCTGGCAGAGGAAGAAAACGCACAGCGCCAGCGCGAAGCTGAAGAACGGGAAGCACGCTTGCAGGCGGAGCAGCAGCGCATCGAGTCTGTGCGCCGCCAGGAGGAAGAAGTCGCCCGCGAGCGCGCATTGGCGTTGGAAGCGCAACGCGCCGAAGAAGCGAAGCAGCGTGAAGAGGTGGAAAAAGCTGCGGAACAGGAAGCGCAACGGCTCGCGCGGGAACGCGAGGAGCGCCGCCAGGCCGAGGAAGCGGCAAGACGTGAAGCCGCCGCGCTCGCGCTGCAGATGCAGCAAGACGAAATTCTGCGACGCGAACGCGAGGAGGCCACACGCCGTGCGCTGGAACTGGAAGAAAGGCAGCGCGCCGAAGCGCTTCGCCTGCAGGCCGAACAACTACAGCGTGCCCAGCGTGAAGCGATGGAACTCCAGGCACATAAACAGGCCGAGGCCGCCGCTGAGGCGGCACGACAGCAGGCTGCCGCACGCGAGCGCGAAAAGCAGGTGGAAGCAACCAGCACAGCCAAGCGTGAACGCGACCCCGAACTGCTGCTGGGCGACAGTCCCGGCGCCAATGAACGCATCGGTGCCCTGCCGCGCAAGCTCACTGGCGGCGGGCTAGCAGGACAGGCGCTGGAGCAGGCGCGGCGCGGGGACATGCTGCAGGGCGATGCATCGCGCACTGCACCGCCTTCAGCGCGCCAGTCCGACAGCAACATGGACACGCCGCGCCGCCGTTCCATCTTCGGCAGCAAGGATGTCGACGTCGGCGTGATGATGTACGTGGAAAGCTGGCGCCTGAAGGTCGAGCGCAACGGCAGCATCAACTATCCGCGCGCCTCGGTCGACAAGGCGCACGGCGACCCGGTGGTGACCGTCGCGATCCGCAGCGACGGCAGCGTGGAGGACGTCGTCATCCACCGTTCCAGCGGCCGGCCGGAACTCGACGAAGCGGTGCTTCGCATTGTGCGGATAAATGCGCGCTACAGTACCTTTCCACCGGAACTCGCGCGCCGTTTCGACGTGATCGAAATCCGGCGGGTGTGGAATTTCGACAGCCGGCTGCGCATTCTCGAAGAAGTTCGGTGAACGCGAATTCACTTATTCCCCTGCTTTCTATACGGAATTGACTGCATCGGTTTTGGCCGGATATAGTCTTTCGAGCGCGGCAACCGATGCCGTGCGCCATAAAAAACTGCCACACCTCGCATCAAGACGAGGACCGGCGACAAGAAGAGGGAGAACCACGATGGTCGCATCGTTCCACGCCAAAGGCATGGGGGCCGGCGGCATCCTCGTCAGGAGCGCCGATTCGAGCGCAGCGGACAGGACGCGGATGCAGATGTTCGGACATCTCGAAGAACTCGGCCTGCACCGGCAGGTGAAATGCATCGAGAATGCCTGCACACATACCATGCGGCTTCAGCTCGACGAAGATTCCTATCTCGCGTGGACGCCATACTGCGACACGACGGGCCTGTGCGAGACGCTGCACCTGGATACGACCAATCCGCCGGACCTCGAACGCGAGATCTTCATCGCCATGCTGGCCGGTCCCATCCCCTTCACCTTTCCCTCCTTCGAAGAGCTGCTGTGCGCGGTGCATATCCGGCGCAACATCGTGGACGCCGCGCGCAGGACGGCGCTGGCATTCGCGACCAGCCAGGCAGAACGCCCCGCGGATTACTGGACTTACATGCAGGGCCGCGGCTTCACGCTCCTGCCCGGCAAGTCGCTGATCGCCGCGCTGCGCAAGGCAACCCAGCCGGAGGAATCGGGCTCGCTGTACTCCTTCTCCTGCTATCGCGCCACCGAATACGTGATCCTGCTCGCGATCGCACAGGAGATCGAATGCTGCAATCCAGAGCTGCTGGAGCGCCTGCAACGGCACTGGGAATCGCGCGCCATCATGTCGGGCGAATTCCATGATGTTTTCCTGCGGGAGCATGGATCGATGGAAGCACCGCTGCCGCTGAGGTACTTTGTACCCGGCGACCGCACCTGGTTCCGCAACCCGGACGATCACTCATCGGACGCCAGCGGCTATGAAGGATCGTGGGTGATGTATCTCGGCGGCGGCCTGTTCAGCAATTTCTGGAAACGTGCTGAGCCATACACGCTGACCGGCAAATGCCTGGAGATGTACCACTGGCGGCATGCCACCTACCGCGATGACGAGGGCGAGTTGCGGATCGATGAAAGCATCGTGGAGGAGCGGGTGCGGGCATCACGCAGCGACGCCGGGGAAGTCGAACGCATCCTGGCGAAGATGCTGCGTCATCGCGAGCCCAGCGGCGTGTACGTCGACGGCGGATGCATCGACACCACGCGTGAATATGCGCGCTGGGTATGTCCGGGCACTTCAGACATGGTGCTGCCGGCGCACTGACGGGCGAAATTCCTCGGGTTTGCCGCTCAGACTCTCAGACTGATTGCATGATGGTCAGCAGGTGCTGGCGTGCGATGTCGAATTCACGCCGCAGGCTTTCCAGCAGCGCCTTCCCGCCATCCAGCCGCCCCTCCCGGCCCAGCTGCTCCAGGTCCATGCAATGCTTGCGCATGCGCTGCGCGCCGAGGTTCTCGATGCTGGACAGGAAGCGGTGTGCGGCGGACAGGAGCTCGTCCGGGCTCTGCACGGCGAGCGCGTCGGCGATGTTCTGCAAATGCTTCGGCGAGTCGTTGATGAACAGCTGGATGATGTCGTTAGCCAGCGTGGGGTTGTTCTCGTCCTGCAGTTCAAGCAGCTGGTCGATACGGCGGCGGTCGATGATGGGCGACGCGTCCTCCGATTCCTTGCGGCCGGCATCGGCGACGGCGACCAGCACGGTACGGATGTCTTCGAGTTCGACCGGCTTGGACACATACGAATCCATTCCAGCGCTTATGCATTTTTCCCGGTCGCCTGGCATGGCGTTGGCGGTCATCGCGATCACCCGCGGACCGCCGGTGCCGTAGCGGGCGCGCAGCCGGCGCGTCGCTTCGAGGCCATCCATTTCCGGCATCTGCACGTCCATCAGCACCACGTCGTAATTCTGGCGCTCGAGCGCGTCGAGCACTTCGACGCCGTTGGCGACCACATCGGCGCGGTAGCCAAGATGGGCGAGCAATTGCTGCACCACTTTCTGGTTGACCGTATTGTCCTCGGCCACCAAGATCTTGAGCGGATGCGATTCGGCCAGCTTGCCGTTCGTTGCGCGCGCGCGCGGCGCCTGTGCCTGCGCCGATTCGATGCGCATCGCGTGCAGCAGGGAGTCGAACAGCGCCGTCGGCTTGATCGGTTTGTTCAGGTAGGCGGCGAACTTGACCAGGGCGAGCGTGGCGTCGCGCGGGCGGTTGGCGACCGAAGTCAGCATAATCAGCGGCAGCGCATATTCGTCGCGGTATTTGCGGATTTCCAGCGCCAGGCCGAGGCCGTCCATCTCGGGCATGCTCATGTCGAGGATGCCGACGTCGAAAGCATGGCCGTGACGCACCAGGTCGAGCGCCTCGATGGCGGAGGCCGCCGCCGACGGCACCATGCCCCACAGTAGCGATTGCTTGACCAGGATGCGGCGGTTGGTGCTGTTGTCGTCGACAATGAGCACGCGCCGCCCCGCAAGCGCCGATGAACGCTCCTGCAGGAAGCTGTGCGCAAGCTGCGAGCCGGAGGCTTCCGCCGCGATGGTGAAGTGGAAGGTCGAGCCGATGCCGACTTCGCTTTCCAGCCACATGCGGCCGCCCATGACTTCGGCCAGGCGCTTGCTGATGGCCAGTCCGAGGCCGGTGCCGCCGTACTTGCGCGTGGTGGAAGCGTCGACCTGGGTGAACACCTGGAACAGCTCCGCCTGCCGGTCTTCCGGAATGCCGATGCCGGTATCCTTGACCGAGAACAGCACCTCAAACGCATCCTCATCCTTGCGCTGCGCCGACACCGTCACCACAACTTCGCCGCGATGCGTGAACTTGATGGAATTCGACAGCAGGTTGACGAGGATCTGACGCAGGCGCGTGACGTCGCCCACCAGTTGCGCGGGCACGCTGTCGTCGATGAAGTAGGCGAGGTTGATGTTCTTCTCGGCCGCATTGGACGACAGCAGGTCGAGCGATTCCTCGATGCAGCGGCGCAGGTCGAAGGGCTGGCGCTCGATGTCGAGCTTGCCCACTTCGATCTTGGAATAGTCGAGGATGTCGTTGATGATGGTCAGCAGCACTTCGCTGCTGGCACGGATGGTCTGCGCGTAATCGCGCTGCTCTTCATCGATGCGCGTGTTGAGCAGCAGGCTCGTCATGCCGATCACCGCATTGAGCGGCGTGCGAATCTCATGGCTCATGTTGGCCAGGAACATACTCTTGGCCTGCATCGCCGCTTCCGCTCGCTCCTTGGCGACCTCGAGTTCGCGCTCATAGGCCTTGCGGACGGAAATGTCGCGCAGGATCACGGTATGGATGGTGGTGCCGCCGACCGACAGCTTGGAGATCGACGCTTCCGCAGGAAACTCGGTGCCGTCGCGGCGCATCGCATAGATCGCGCGGCGCTCCGCCATCTTGCGCGCGTCCTTGCCGGAGCGGTCGAACTCGTCGATGTGCTTGTGATGGCTTTCGTGGTAGCGCGGCGGCAGCAGCTTGTTCAGTTCCTTGCCGATGATCTCCTCGGCTTTCCAGCCGAACACGCGCTCTGCCCCCTGGTTGAACAGGATGATTTTCTGTTCATTGTCGACAGAAATGATGGCGTCATCGGCGATGCTGAGAATGCCGTTGAGCTGGGCCGCGGTGAGACTGGAACTGGCGATCATGGCGGGAAACCTTGAAATCAGTCGTCATCGTAACCGTTTTTGCAAGGAATTTGGTAGCAGGAACGTCACGGCAGTTGGTTGACTTTTTCCGATTGTTACACCTCGTCACGGCCTGTTTTTTGCTTCCAAGATGGAAGACATGCCCTGCGGCAGCCGGCACGCATGTTTTCCGGAGAACTGCTCATGACTTCCGCAACCTCCATCTCTGCGACCAGCGGTCGAATTCCCATCAATACCCATGGTATCGTCGTGGTCTATTCCTGCAAGGAGGACCTGTGCAGGCACGAAGCCGCGACGCATACCGGACTGGCAAAAAGACTTGCCGCCATCAGGGGCGACGAGTTCGGCGGCGAGTATATCGCCGGATGTGTTTATGACAAGCCTTTGTATTTTGTACCGAACGACACCCTGGTCGAACCTGCATCCGCGCAGGCGCTCGGCATTCGCGGCGAGCTGGACCTGTTCGGCGGCGTCGTGCCCCATCCCTTTGTCGCGACCAAGACCATCACCCATGAATTGCCGCCGGGTGCGGCCAATGTCCCGGAAGGCTGGTCGGAAGGTTTTGCCCGCCGGGTGCGCGATGTCGTGCTGCCCGGCTACTCGACCTTCTCGCGCCGCGATGCGCTCGAGGCCGGACTGCAGCTGCTCGAACGAGGTGCGATCCGCCTGAAAAAACCGAGCGGCATCGGTGGCCATGGGCAAGCCGTCGTCGCCAGCCGGGAACAACTGGAAGGTGAACTCGAGGCGCTCGATGCGGACGAACTACGAAGCATCGGTCTCGTGCTCGAACGCAACCTGGTGCAGCCGGATACCCGAAGCATCGGACAGGTGCGTGTCGGCAATCTGTTGGTGACCTATTGCGGCACGCAGCGGTTGACCATCGGCAACAACGGCGCCGAGGTCTACGGCGGTTCGGACCTGATCGTGGTGCGCGGCGATTTCGATGGCCTGCTGCAATTGCCGCTCGGCCAGCAAGTGCAAGTTGCCATTTCGCAGGCGCGCACTTATCACGCGGCTGCCATGGCTTGCTATTCGGGAATGTTCGCATCGCGATGCAACTATGACATCGCCCAAGGTGTCGATGAGGAAGGACGCTGGTATTCCGGTGTCCTCGAGCAATCGTGGCGCATCGGCGGCGCCAGCGGCGCCGAAGTCGCGGCGCTGGAAGCCTTCCTCGACGATCCCTCGCTCTCCGTGGTGCGCGCGTCGACCACCGAGGTCTATGGGGCGGAACCGGTGCTGCCCTCCGGCGCCACGGTGTATTTCCAGGGCGAGGACGACCGCGTCGGCCCGCTCACGAAGTATGCAAGATTGGATGAGTATGGCAACACATGACGATACGATCCGCATTGCCGTCGACGGCGGACATATCGACGGCACGATTGTCACGCCCAACACCCGCTTGCCCGGCGTGCTGTTCGTGCACGGCTGGGGCGGCAGCCAGGAGCAGTACCTGGCGCGCGCGCGCGAGGTGGCCGCGCTCGGTTGCGTCTGCCTCACCTTCGACCTGCGCGGCCACGCGGGCACGCTGCCACAACATGAAACGGTGACACGGGGGAACAACCTGCATGACGTGCTGGCCGCATACGACGTGCTCGCCAGCCACCGTGCGGTCGACTCTTCTGCGATCGCAGTGGTCGGCAGCAGCTACGGTGGATATCTCGGCGCGATCCTGACCTCGCTCCGACCGGTGAAGTGGCTGGTGCTGCGGGTGCCCGCGCTATACATGGACAACGGCTGGGGACTGCCGAAACGGCAGCTGCACAGGGAACAGGATCTCGCCACCTACCGCCGCAGCCTGGTGCGCCCCGAGGACAACCGGGCATTGCGCGCCTGCGCCGATTTCAAGGGCGATGTGCTGCTGGTCGAGTCGGAATGCGACAAGGTGATCCCGCATGAAGTCATCTGCAGCTATCGCGATGCCTGCGTGCGTTCGCATTCGCTGACTTACCGCGTAATCGAAGGTGCGGACCACGGCCTGTCGGAAGACCGTTGGCAGCGTGCGTATACCTCGCTGCTGGTGGGCTGGATGACGGAGATGGTGTTCGGCGCGCGACAGGGCAGCGAACCGACGCAAACGACTACGATGCCGGGCAGCGTCCTGCCGGAAGCACCGCCGACGCCGGGTTAAGACGGCGAGGCGGCGCGCCGCCTGCTCCTTATAAAGGTTTGGTTTGATTACGGCGATGTCGGGTCATCTGGATCCGGATCGGCCGGACGCAGCTTCTGCATGTCTTCCCGGCTGATGCGGTGCGGACGATGCGGATCTTCCTTCGGCTCGTCTTCCGGCAGGATATGCTGGTCGCCCGACTGCTTCCGCCGCTGCATCTCCATGGGATCCGACGACTTGACCCGGTCACGGTTCGGATTGGTGGTGGTCATCGCGAGCTCCTTTCCTTGGCATGGTGAAACGATGCCGGCATGGCCGGCACCGAGCGCATGAATCCGGTTAGAGGCCGCGCAAACAGGCGAGTTCTATTGGAGACAGGTTCGATTCCCGGTTACTGCCTGTTCAGTTTGCCCTGGTCTACTTCCACCCTCAGGATATCGAAGCCTCCGTCGTAATAACCACGGCTTTCTGCCATTTCGCGCGCCTCACGGGTGCTGAGGAAATGCCAGGCAAGCGTCTGGTCATCAGTGAGGGACACATCATCGGCGAACGGGTACAGGTAACCGTCCGGAGTCTTGACGATATAGGCGTGCATGCTGGCTCCTTTCGCGTGGTCTCGCCGTTCTTTTGCCCGGCGGAATTTTGCACCGGTTCCCGTAGCCTGGATTCAGTGTAGACCAGCAGGCGCTGGCATGCACGCCCACGACAAGTCAGGGCGGAAATGCGGATAGCGCTGCAGCACCTGCTCGATGAATGCGACATTTGAACGTCGGCTCGCCACCCTGTTCAGGGCGCGGCAAGGATTACGAGGGGAAGATCCTGATGTTCGGCGGCATGGCGGTCAGTGCAGAGTCATGAACCTGAGCGGATCGACGCGCCACTTGTCCGGCGACTCGTGGCTCATGATCCTGTCGCCGCCGCCCATGCCGAAGGGCCGCGACAGGTCGACCTGCTGCGGCCGGATGTAGGTGTTGGATTTGGTGCTGAAGAACACATTTACCTTGGGTGCGAGCAGGTTTGTCTCGTGCGGTTCGACCACCACGCCGAGCCGACCGGACTGCAGGCGTACCAGTGTTCCGACCGGATAGATGCCGACGCATTGCATGAAGGCCTGCACCGTCTGCGGGTTGAACTCGCTCTTGCTCCAATCGAAGATCTTGCGCAGTGCTTCGGCTGCAGGGATCGCCTTGTGGTAACAGCGGTCGGAGGTCAGCGCGTCGTACACGTCGACCAGCGCCGTCATCTGCGTCAGCATGCTGATGCTCTCGCCAGGCAGTTGCCTGGAATAGCCGCTGCCGTCCATGCGCTCGTGATGGTGCAGGGTAATGTCGAGCGGGATTTCGCCGACGGAACCCGAGCGCAGCAGGATGTCGTAGCCGTCCTGCGGATGACGCTTGATGATCGCGAATTCCTCGTCTGTCAGCTTGCCGGGTTTGTTCAGGATCTCGTCGGGCACCAGCGCCTTGCCCACGTCATGCAGCAATCCGCCCAGGCCCGCCTGGTGCATGGTGTCCGCATTCACGCCGGCCGAGCGGCAGAAGGCAACCACCAGCGTGCAGACAGTCACCGAATGCAGGAAGGTGTAGTCGTCCTTGCTCTTGATGCGCAAGAGGCCGATCAGCGCGCCGGGATTGCGCAGGATGGATTCGGTGATTTCCTGCACGACGGGCTCGACCTGGTCGAGTTCGATCGCGCGGCCGAGCCGGACGTCGTGCATTGCATTGCGCACCAGGCGATGCGCACGCTGCTTGATCTGTGCGGCACGGGACAATTCTTCGCCGATGGTCACACGTAGCGGCATGGAAGACGGCCGGCTGGCGATGGCCTGCAGTTCGCTTTCCAGTGCAGCCTGCGCCTGCCCGGCAGTGGGCGCGTCGTCGGCATCCAGTCCTTTGGCGGTATCGATGTACAGCTCGCGCAGGCCAGCGCCCCTGATCTTTTCCAGCTGCGCGTCGGAAGAGACGAGCACCCGATTGGTCAGGAAAGGATGGATGATCCACGAGCAATTGAAGTCATGGACGTACATCCCGACCTTGAGCTGGTCCAGTCGGATTTTCTTGATCATGGCAGTGTTTCGTGCGGGTAGGCACGGCGTGTGAACCGTCATGATGCCGGAAAGAAAATTCTATGGCCTTGATCTAATACAAGCAAGACAGTATTGCTGAGACGCAATTGAGGCACATCGGCTTAACGCGGCAAGCGCACCAGGAACTCGGTGCAGCCTTCCGCAGGCGCATTCACGCCGATCCCGCCGCCATGTGCGTGGACGATCTCGCGCGCGATGAACGGGCCAAGTCCCAGGTCGGCGGGCGGATTGCCATCGGGGTTCGCATCGGCTACGGCAAGTTGCGCGATGGGGTCGAACAGCGTGCGCAAGCTGTCCTCGGACAACGTGGTTCCCTGGCACTTCACGCGCAGCAGGATCTCACCCGCTCCCCCTGTTGCGGAGAACAGGACCGGCATGTCGCGCGCGCCGTTCTTCGCCGCACTGCCGAGGAGATTGCGCAGCGCCTGGCAAATGCGTGCCGGATCGGCCATGCCGTCCAGGCTCCCCGCCGCCTCGAATCGGAATTCGCAGCGCGAATGCGCGGCGCGTGCCTGTTCCAGGGCAGCCTCGCAAATGGCGCCGATATCCGACGGCTTTGCCGTGATCGACATGCGCTTGCCGAGGCGCGCGCGTGCGAAATCGAGCACGTCCCTGATCATGCTTTCCAGCACAGCGGAACAGCGGCTGATACGCTCGACGGCTTCGGCCTTGCGCTCCTGCGGCACGTCGTCCCGCAGCAGGTAATCGCAAGCCATGTCGATGCCGCTGAGCGGCGTGCGCAAATCGTGCCCAAGCATGCCGAGGAAGAGCGAGCGGGTGCGCTCGACCTGCTCGCCGTGCATGGTGATCGCTTCACCGACCACCTGGTCTACGCACGAATGGAATGTCTGCAATTGCGCAAGCACGCCGGGCTCGATCTGCATCCCGGGAACAGGCCAGAGGCCAAGCACGCAGTGCCGCAGTGCGTGCAGTTCGTCACTTACCTGACGCAGGTTGAAGTCGGGAAGGGAGCGCAAGCCGGCACGGACGGTTGCGGGTGTCGAGGGGCTTGAGTCGTGAGAGGCCAATTCCATATCGGCCGCAACAGCCATCAGGATCGGCTTGACCTGGCTGCCAAGGAGCGGCGCTTCGGCAACGTTACCGGTCCAGCCGGCAATGATCCGGTCGATGTTGTCGACGATGAAGGTTGCCAATCTCATCCCATCTCCGCTCATCCTGGACTCGCCTGCTGCTTGCTGGAGGTGTCGATTGAATACCGGCAAGCGGGCTTGCCGGTCGAGCGGCCATTGTACAGTCCTTTAAGAAACAGCATGGGGGCATCTCCATGGCAAATGCGACGAATTCGACTTTGATTGCCCACGCTCAAAGCGGTAACAAGCGTGCACTGCACCATACGCGCATATACCGTCGATAACGAGGACAATGTCCGCAATTTCAATGACTTATCGCAACACCGCCCGCTGCGTCGCATTTGCAGCCTTCGCGCTTTTCCTGTTCAACGCTTCAGCCGTGCAGGCATTCGACTTCGACGATGTCGCTGCCAAGGCGAAACGGCTCGCCACCACCGCGTACACGAAGCCGGCAAAGAATGTTTCCAAGGCGCTGGCCAGCCTCGATTACGACCAGTACCGCGATATCCGCTTCGATCCGACCAAGTCGTACTGGCGCAATGCGAAGCTGCCGTTCGAGCTGGCCTTCTTCCACCAGGGGCGGAGCTTCGACACGCCGGTGAAGGTGCATGAGATTGTCGGCAGGAACGTGCAGGAAATCCGCTTCGACCCGAGGTCCTTCGACTACGGCACCAACGAACTCAACCCCAAGGACCTATCCGGCCTGGGCTTTGCCGGCTTCCGCGTGCACTATCCGGTGAACACGCCGAAATACAAGGATGAAGTGCTGGTCTTCCTCGGCGCCAGCTATTTCCGCGCAGTCGGCAAGGGACAACTGTATGGATTGTCCGCGCGCGGACTGGCGATCGACACCGCCCTCAGTTCCGGCGAGGAATTCCCGCAATTCACCGAGTTCTGGGTCGAACGTCCCGACAAGGCGGACAAGGACCTGCGCATCTATGCCTTGCTCAACTCGCCGCGCCTGACGGGCGCCTACCGCTTCACCTTGCGCCCAGGCATCGATACCGTCGTCGACGTGAAGGCGCAACTGCACCTGCGCGAGAACATCACGAAGCTGGGCATCGCGCCGCTGACCAGCATGTACTTCTTCGGCGAAAACCAGCGCCCACAGATCGAGGATTACCGGCCGGAAGTGCACGATTCCGACGGATTGGCGGTCCAGTCGGGAACCGGCGAATGGATCTGGCGTCCATTGATCAATCCCAGGCGGTTGCTGGTGACCTCGTATGCACTGAACAATCCTGCGGGTTTCGGATTGATGCAGCGGGATCGCCGGTTCAACAGTTACGAAGACTTAGAAGCGCGTTATGAAATGCGCCCCAGCGCCTGGGTCGAGCCGAAGGGGCAGTGGGGTGCCGGGCGGGTGGAGTTGATCCAGATCCCGACCCCGGACGAAACCAACGACAACATCGTTGCTTTCTGGGTACCCGACAACCCGCCGCGCCCCGGCGTGCCTTTCGATTTCGAATACCGGTTGCTGTGGCAGAAGGAAGCGGAAAAGCGTCCGCCGTCCGCATGGGCGGTACAGACGCGCCGCGGCCATGGCTGGGGAAAAAAGCCGGATGACAGCCTCGCACTGGCCGTCGATTTCGAAGGCCCTGCGCTGAAGAAAATGGCCTCCGGCGAAAAGGTCGAGGCCGTGATCAGCAGCGACGCCAACGGGAAGATCATGGAGACGAACACCATCCGCAACGATGCGACGGGCGGATGGCGCATGACAGTCCGGCTGCGCCGCATCGACGACAAGAAACCCGTTGAGTTGCGCGGATACCTCAGCAGCAACAGCAGCACCTTATCGGAAACGTGGAGCTACATACTGCCTCCTGATTAACCCGGATATATCACGCCGCACAGGCCGGATATTCAAATGGGATCTGACAGCCATGCCTCACAACCCGAGTAAACATGTGCCATCCGTTCAAGTTGCCGGCCGGTCTGGTGAATTATCCGGGTTGCGACGTGCACAGCGAACCGGTCCGCAGCTGGGCTCTTATCTCGACCGCCTGCCGCTCGCGGCCGAACGCCGACGCGATATCGAAGCGCGCGCTGCGTCATCGCCGCCGCATGAAGCCATGGCCAACCTGCACCATGCGTTGGCCGGCAGGCATGCGGACCGCAGCAATCCTGCCTTCGGTTCGATCGCGGCACGCTTGCAGCTCGCTTATGATCGACGCACTCCGGCCGAGCAACCGGCCGGCAATGTACGCCAACTAGATTTCGAGCGACGCAAGCATGTACGGATGCAATTCACGCCTCCGGTCAACCGCGCGCCCATGGCTCCCCATCCGTGGGGTGAACTGAATCCGATCCTGCGCTGGTCCGAATCGCGCATGCGGCGGCGTGCCGACTGGCAGCAACGCCAAGGCGAGGGCGAGCACCGCCGTCCCTGGCCCGCAGATATGCCGTTGCCTGCTGGACGCGATGACCGCGAAAATGCTCCCGACCTGCATGTGCATTGGCGCATTCGCGGAAATATCCGGCGGGTGATCCTGCTCGTGCTGATGCTCGCGCAAACGGTGCTGGCCACCTGGTACATGGCCAAGGTGTTGCCTTACCAGGGGACGGCCAAGCTGGAAATGATGCTGCTTGCGCTGTTCGCCATCCTGTTCTGCTGGGTCTCCGCAGGTTTCTGGACGGGGATGGCCGGCTTCCTTGTCCTGATACGCGGCAGGGACCGCTTCGCGGTCGCGCGGCAGGTGGACGAATCCTCCCCCATCCCGGAAGAAGCGCGCACGGCGATCGTGATGCCCATTTGCAACGAGGACGTGGCGCGCGTGATGGCAGGCCTGCGCGCGATCTATGAATCGGTGGCGCGCAGCGGCGAGCTGGAGCACTTCGATTTCTTCGTGCTCAGCGACAGTAGCGACAGCGATGTGCGCAGCGCGGAACTGGCCGCATGGGCGGAGCTGTGCCGCGTGGTCGGCGGCTTCGGCCGCATCTTCTACCGGCACCGCAAGCGGCGCGTCAAGCGCAAGAGCGGCAACATCGATGACTTCTGCCGCCGCTGGGGAAAGAATTACCGTTACATGATCGTGCTGGATGCCGACAGCGTGATGAGCGGCGGCTGCATCACGAAGCTGGTGCGACTGATGGAAGCCAATCCCGGCGCCGGCATCATCCAGACCGCGCCGATTGCGGCCGGACGCGAAACGCTGTATGCGCGCATCCAGCAATTCGCCACCCGCGTGTACGGTCCGCTGTTCACTGCCGGCCTGCATTACTGGCAGCTCGGCGAGTCGCACTACTGGGGACACAATGCAATCATCCGCGTCGCGCCTTTCATGCGCCATTGCGCGCTCGCGCCCCTGCCCGGCCGCGGTTCGCTGGCCGGTGAAATCCTCTCGCACGATTTCGTCGAAGCATCCCTGATGCGCCGCGCTGGCTGGGCGGTGTGGATCGCCTACGACCTTGAAGGCAGCTACGAGGAAATGCCTCCCAACCTGCTGGACGAACTCAAGCGCGACCGCCGCTGGTGTCACGGCAACCTGATGAACTTTCGCCTGCTCACCGCGCGCGGCATGCATCCGGTGCATCGCGCGGTCTTCATCACGGGCGTGATGGCCTACCTGTCAGCGCCGCTGTGGTGCCTGTTCCTTGCCTTGTCGACGGGCATGCTTGCACAGCACGCGCTGACCGAGCCGGCGTATTTCACCCAGCCGCGCCAGCTGTTCCCGATCTGGCCGCAATGGCACCCGGACAAGGCCATCGCGCTGTTTAGCGCGACCGCGACCTTGCTGTTCATGCCCAAGCTCTTAAGCGTGCTGCTGGTCTGGGTGCGTGGCGCGCAGGCATTCGGCGGATGGTTGCGCGTGCTCTCGGGCATGCTGCTGGAAGTGCTGTTCTCGATGCTGCTGGCACCGGTACGCATGCTGTTCCACACCTGGTTCGTCTCCGCCGCCTTCCTCGGCTGGGCGATCCATTGGAAGTCGCCGCCGCGCACGGATTCGGAAACCGGCTGGCGCGAAGCGCTCGCCAAGCATGGATCGCATATGCTGCTCGGCGTGGCGTGGGCTGCCGGTGTCTATCTGCTCAACCCGTCCTTCCTGCCCTGGCTGCTGCCGATTGCAGGCGGGCTGGCGCTGGCGGGGCCGGTATCGGTGCTGTCGAGCCGGGTGTCGCTCGGGAAGTGGTTCCGCAAGGCGAAGCTGTTTGCGATTCCCGAAGAACTGTCACCACCGCCTGAACTGCAGGCGACGGAACAATATCACCGCGCTACAACAAGGACGGCGACATTTTCCGACGCCGCCGCCGACCCGGTGCTGAATGCGCTTGCGTGCGCCGCCGGCAGGCCGCGGCCGAGTGCGGACGTGGGCATCGTGATAACGCCGGCACTGATCCGGGGTGGTCCGGATCAGCTGGGGAATGCGCAGAAGAATGCGCTGCTCGACGATCCGCATTCCCTTTCGCAACTGCATCTGCACCTGTGGTCGTCGCCGCTGGCTCCGGGACACTGGGAGAGCGGTGATTAGGCATCGCATGGCTTATGCCTGCGATCTGCTCCATACAGGGACGCGTGCATCGGCGTCCTGCATTTTCCCGCGGCGCGATATCTCTACACGAAAAATACCAAACCTCATTCGAATGGAGTCGTCAGTTCCGTCTCATTCGTATCCACCACGAAAACCGCGAGGAGCTTGGCCGGTTTCGTCTTGCTGGCATTGGCGCTGACACGGTGACGGTCGCCAGGCAGCTCGGAGAAGTTCTGTCCGGCCTTGTAGGTGGTCACTGGTCCGTCGTTGACCTGGCTGCGTATCGCGCCCTCAAGCACAGTCGCGTAGATGAAGGCGGACTTCGCATGCGTGTGACCAGGCGAGTAGCCGCCCGGACCGTATTCGACGAGTACGCCCTTCATGCTCTTGCCGGGGACGTTCGGAAGTTCGTGCTGGTAGACGAGGGTCACCTTGGCGTTCTTCGCCTTCGGCGCATCCGCGAGGACGCTGCCGAACGGCAGGGTGGCGACAAGCAGCAAACAGAGAATGCGTTTCATGGAGATCTCCTTGGGTTGACGGATGGGGAATCAGGCCGCTGCCTTTGAGCGGCGGAGCCATTCGTCAAGACCGATGCGACCGAGGCGCGCCTCGCCCAGCGGCACGAGCGAATGCTCCTCGACGCGGCCGCCGAAGTATCGGGCCTCGAGGTCACTCACGACCTCACGCGGATCGTTGATCGCCTTCAGATAGCGGGCGATGAAGTCGTTGAACGGCGCGCGTTCCGGGCCGGCGATCTCGACGATGCCGTTGCGCGGCGCCGCGAGCGCCACGTCGGCAACGATGGCAGCAACGTCGTCCGACGCAATGGGCTGGAACAGGCCGGGCGAAAGCCTGACCATGTTCCCATCCGTACTCGAAGCGGCGATGCCGCCGAGGAATTCCATGAACTGGGTCGAGCGGATGATGGTGTAAGGGATGCCGGAAGCCTCAATCAGTTTCTCTTGCGCGATCTTGGCGCGGAAATAACCGTTGTCGGGCATCCGGTCGGTTCCGACGATGGATAGCGCGACATGGTGCCGGACGCCGGCTGCGGCCTCCGCCGCAAGGACGTTGCAGCTGGACGTCTGGAAAAATTCCAGCACGGCCTGATCTTCCCATGCGGGCGCGTTGGCGAGGTCAATCACCACTTGCGCACCGGCCATGGCCTCCTGGAGCCCCTCGCCGGTGATGCTGTTGATGCCGCTTTTGGGGGAGCCGGCGACGACCTCGTGGCCGCCCTGGCGCAGAATGGCGACGGTCTTCGAGCCGATCAGCCCGGTGCCGCCGATGACGACGATTTTCATGATTTGCCTTTCCTTCAGATAAAAAAACATGCCCTGACAGGCCATTGAAAAACGTAGCGAGCCGGGATTGATTCCGGGAAGCACTAGCGTACGAGGCGTACGCTGAGCATCGGAGGCGTCAAGGTCGGCTCGCGCAGTAGCCATTCAATAGCCTGCCAGGCGTCTTCCATGTCTGTAAGACGGCAGGGGGGAGCGACTTGTGACAGGCAATCGGACTTTTTTTGAGAAAGCGATCGATTTTCCGTCGAGGGCCGCATAGAGCTGGCGCCGGCACATGGAGTTGCCGGCTAGTGATGATGGTGCATACCCGGCAGGTGCAGCGGATGATGCAGGTCCTTGTAGGACTTGTCATGTTCGAGCAGGTGGATCACCGCCTTGACGATCGCGTACATCACGGCGCGCTCCCGGTTCGGATGGTCTTCGAAATGCACGATCACCGGCCCGGCCTTGACGGTGCTGGGGCGCCTCTCGCCTTCTTCCTTGTGGAAGCTGAGCGGAATGCCGTACTGGGTAAGGAGCGCGCCACACGCATGCCAGTCGCGAGTCCATTGCGGCACCGGTTCGGTATTGACCCACAGCGTGCCCGCGCTGTCGCTATACTCCTCGACCTCGTGCCCGAGCAGTTGAGCGAGATGACGCTCTTTTGCCACGCAACTGCGGAAATATTCTTCGTCGCTCATGCGCATGGAGTTTCCCTTTTGCAACTTTGTGGTCTGGCGGCGTATGATTCAGCTTAGCATCGTGCTGCAAGCTGGCAAGCAGCTTTCTTTTGAGACAACGATCCGGGATAATCCGTTCCACGGAGGGTGTTATGAGTTGGTTTGGGGGGCGCGTTCGGTCGAGAAGGGATACAGTGCTAGGCGCGGCGCGCCGCTCAGGGTGGGGCCCTGAGCAAGCGTCGCAACACCGCAATGCGTCCCTTCTCGACCGAACCCTCCGGGCAGCCCCGATAACCGGCCGTCTGCGGTGTTGCAGCTCCTTGCCGTGGAACCACCACGTCGCGTCGCCGCGCCTTGCATTCGGCCGGTTCTCGGGGCTGCGCGCCCCCCAAACCAACTCATAACACCCTCTATGCTTCCGCCCGATCCGATCGAAGACCGCCTGTACGTGTTGCGGACGCGTTGGGAACGCTATGTCGCCGAGGGACGTTTCGAGCAGTTCATCGAGTTCGCGGTAGCGGTCAACAGCCTCGCCGAATACTTCAACCGCCTGCGCCTGCCCGGCCTGGTGCGACTGTGCGAAGGCCTGGAAAACGCCGCGCTGGCGAAACTGGGCGACGAAGGCACGCATCCGATTCCGAAGCAAGACGTTCTTTCGCTGCAGCGCCAAGTCGATGCGCTGCTGGGCGCGGTCGCCACTTCCCGTCCGTCTGCATCGGAACGCCGTAACGAAGAACCGACCGCCTCGGCGGATGTGGACTGGATCAAACCGCGCGCGATCTGGATGGTCGCGGCGCCGGAAAAGCGCGACATGGCCGACGGGCTGGCGCGCCAACTCAAGTTCTTCGGCTTCAAGATTTTCCCGCTCGACTGGAATGCCGCGCGTCTGCCGGAAGACATGCCGCTCGCGGTACTGTTCATTCCGCCGGGCGAGGAGTCGGACGCGAAGCTGCTCGACTGCATTTCGGTGATCCGCAAGAACTGCCCGGCCAGCCAGCTGTTCTATCTCGGCGTGCAATCGGCGATCGAACCCATCGTCGAGCTGATGCGCGCCGGCATCGACGTCACGATTCCTGCCGAAGACCAGCCGGCGATGGTGCTCAACTGCGTGCTCGACCTGGTGCAGAGCAACGAACAGGAGCAGTACCGCGTGCTGGTGGTGGAAGACTCCCGCGTCGCGGTCGCGCTGATCCAGCGCACGCTGGCGCAGCACGACATCGACACGCGCGCGATCAACGATCCGGCCAAGCTGCTGGAAGCGCTCGAATCCTACAAGCCCGACCTGGTGCTGATGGACATGTACATGCCGCGCTTCAACGGCGTGGAAGCGACGCGCGTGCTGCGCCAGATGGCTGCCTACAGTGCACTGCCCATCGTCTACCTGTCCGGCGAATCGGATGTGGGCATGCAGGTCGAAGCCCTGCGCCTCGGCGGCGACCAGTTCCTGATGAAGCCGTTCAACCCGGTACTGCTGGCGGCGGTAGTCAAGACCCGCATTGAACGTTTCCGCGAGACGCGGCGCTCGACGCGGCTGGACGGCCTGACCGGCCTGCTCAACCATACCGCGGCCAAATCCCGCCTGCAGGCGATGGTGCGGGAAACCGAAATGCAGGGCGCGCTCACGGTGGCGATGATCGATATCGACCACTTCAAGGCGATCAACGATACCTACGGACATCCGGTAGGTGACCAGGTGATCCGCGGTCTGGCGTGGCTGCTGAAAGGCCGCTTGCGCTCGGTGGACCTGATCGGGCGCTACGGCGGCGAGGAATTCATGATCGCGTTGCCGGGTGTCGACCTGTCGCGCGCGATCCCGGTGATCGACCGCATCCGCCGCGATTTTTCGGCGCTTCCGCATGCGCATCCGGAGGGTGCGCTGTATGCGACCTTCAGCGCCGGTGTGGCCGCCTTTCCAAGCATCCATCACACCGCCGCCGGCCTGACGGAAGCGGCCGACCAGGCGCTGCTGCAAGCCAAGCGCCTCGGGCGCAACCGGGTGGAGACGGCGGAGTAGCGATCAGGCGGCGGCCAGGCGCCAAAGCGAAGTGACTTCAGCCGCGCGTGCGGCGTGCAGCGGATCGGAGGGATCGGTTGCCTTCGAATGCTTCGGCCGCGCGTCCAGTTTCCCGATCACCTTCAAACCCGCCTGCGCAATCCAGCCCATCAGCTCGTCGCGCGTCCGCAGCCCGAGATGTTCGGCCAGGTCGGACAGGATCAGCCACCCTTCCCCGCCCGGCTCGAGATGCCCAGCGAGGCCTTCGAGATAGCCGCGCAGCATGCGGCTGTCGGGGTCGTAGACGGCATATTCAATGGGTGAACTCGGCCGTGCCGGTACCCATGGCGGATTACAGACGACAAGCGGCGCCCTGCCCGGCGGGAAAAGGTCGGCCGTGACCAGATCCACCTGCTTCATCAAGCCGAGCCTGTCGATATTCTCCTTCGCGCATGCCAGCGCACGCGCATCCTGGTCGGTCGCCACGACGCGAGCGACACCCCGGCGCGCCAGGACGGCGGACAACACGCCGGTGCCGACGCCGATGTCGAAGGCGAGCGCTTTCGACGGCAGCGGCGCCTGCGCCACGAGGTCAACATATTCGCCGCGCACCGGTGAAAACACGCCGTACCACGGATGGATGCGCGCACCGAGCGCCGGAATCTCGACACCCGTCTTGCGCCATTCGTGCGCGCCGATCAATCCCTGCAGCTCGCGCAGCGAGGTGACATACGGCTCGTCTGCCGGCCCGTACGCTTCCTCGCAGGCCGTGGCCACATCCGGTGCGCGGCGCAAGGGCACGACATGGCCAGGCTCGAAGGGCAACAGCAGCATCCCGAGGATCCGCGTGCGCTGTGCCTGCGCCTTGCGATGCAGGTGGAAGGCTTCGGCAGGCGTTGCAGGCGGCGTCTTCCCGGTCTTGGGCTTGCGGTCGGTGCGGCGCGCCAGCGCCTGCAGCAACTGGCGGGCATTCTGGAAATCTCCGCGCCACAACAGGGCCGTGCCTTCACAGGCGAGCCGGTAGGCGGCGTCGGCATTCATGCGGTCGTCGGCAATGACGACACGTTTCGGCGGCGGCACGCCTGCTTCGGAGCGCCAACGGGCAGAGCGTTCCTGGCCTGCCTCGTTCCAGTGGATGACAGGATTTGCGCTCATCGTCGGAAATTGGTTGGATGCAAGAGGTCCGGCCGGATGCGTGGCCGGAAACGCGCATTCTATCCCAGGGACGTCGTCGCGTCAGAGCTGCGCCAGCAGCATGTGGCCCGGCCGCCGGTAGACCTGCCCGCTCGTGCGCGGCAATTGCAAGCGCGCATTGATCGCGTCGGCGCCGATATCCTCCACTCGCGAATAGCCAAGAGCGGTGAGGTCGCGCACAAGTTCGTCAGGACGGAATCTGCTCTTCCACGGCTCGCCCAGCCGCGCGTAACGCCAGGACAGGCCGGCGGTCAGCATGCGCTCGAACGAGCTCAGTTCGCTCGGATGGAGGATGTAATCGAAGATGACCGTGCTGCCTTTGCACATCGTGTCGGCAATGTGCTTCATTGTCGCCATCACTGCGTCGCGGGAGAGATATACCGTCACGCCAAGCCATGAAAAGAAGGCGGGCTGGTCGAGGCGGAAACCGGTTTTCGCCAACCGCTCGGCAAGCGCCTGGGTTTCGAAGTCCACGGAAGTGAACGTGAGGGATGCCGGCAACGGGATCTTGGAGTCAGTGAGACGGTCGCGCTTCCAGGCCTGGGTGGACGGATGGTCGGCCTCGAAGACGCGCAGCTTCGACGGCGGGTAGGGATTGCGGTAGGCGAAGGTATCGAATCCGGCGCCAAGGATCACGTACTGCCGGATACCGCGCTCGATGGCGAGATGCAGTTCGTCCTCGGCGATGCGGCTGCGCGCAGCCAGCGCGAGGCGCATTGCGCGTTCCAACCGGTTGCCTTGATCAACCCCGGACTGGATCTCCTCCGCCTTGGGGGCGTCGAGTATTTTCAATGCGATGGGGTCGTCGATAATCCGGTCGATGTCGCAGACCTGGTGCCGTGCCCGGGCGACCGCACAGCGGTAAGCCGTTTCGCTTGGACGATCTTGCCGCATGCTGCCTCCTGTGCTGTTTTCAGGAAGTGTAAAAGGCGCGGCAGGCGCGTCGGTACTAGAGATTCTACGTAGACGAGGGGGATGCGACCGGTGCCGGTTTGCCTTCCTCGGATTCCACCAGCCGTACATTCCGGACGGTCATCGGCTTGCCGCATTCGGAGCAGCATTGCCCCGGACGAGAGAGTTTGCCGCACTCGGTGTGCATCAAACGCACCGGCGGAGCGTCCTCGCGCGGCAGCCAGTCGTCGCCCCAGCGCATCAGTTCCATCACGACCGGGAACAAGGCCACGCCAGATGGCGACAGCTCGTACTTGAACCGCACCGGGCGCTCCTGATAGGGGCTCTTCCTGACGAGACCGCTGTCGACCAGCCGCGCGAGGCGGTTGGTGAGGATATTGGTCGCCGCGCCGGTCTGCTTCTGCAGTTCGTCGAAACGGTGGGCGCCGCGAAACAGCGCGCGCAGCACCAACAGCACCCATTCGTCACCGATCAGGCGCACCGACCGGACGATCGGGCAAGTCAGCGGCGCACAGGGTTTCTCGGATTTTTCAGGCTTTTCCATGTTTTCGATTGTACTAACTTGCAAAATAAAAGTCACTGGTTTATGATGGAATCGTCGCTTGCAAATTGCAAGTCACTCCACCACCAGGGAGCGGCTTCTTTTTGACAAGTTGCCAGGCTGCGGCATGGATCTGCCGCCCTTACTTTACTGTGGAGAATTCAAATGAACGCCAAACTGTCCAGCATCGCCCTCGCCCTCATCGCCACGTCCGCCGCCGCATTCGCGGCCGATCAGCCCCTCACTCGCGCCGAAGTGCGCGCCGAACTCGAGCAAGCCTACGCCCGCGGCGAACTGAACCGCCAGGCTGAATTCGTCGAGCACCTGACTGTCGCGCCGTCGAAAACACGGACTGCTGTCCGGGGCGAACTCGACCAGGCGGTCGCGCAAGGCAAGTCCGGCACGCAACAAACGGAATTCGTCGAACACACCGCCACTGCCGGCGGCAAGTCCCGCGCGGAAGTTCGTGCCGAACTTGAGCAGGCCTACGCGCGCGGCGAGGTCGGTCAACAGAGCGAATTCGTGGAACACACGCAGGTTGCCACCAGCAAGACGCGCGACGAGGTGCGCGAAGAAGCGATCCGCGCGGCAAAAGCGCGCGTCAACGCCTCTTCGGGCAGCTGATGGAAGTCTTGAGACTTAAGTAAGCATCCACCAACCGTCTGTCTCATCCATATCCTGGGTATGGACTTGGCCCGCCTGCGCGGGCCTTTTTTCTGCGCCGCCAGCATGCATTTCACTCCACGATCCCGGCAGTTCGTCGCATCTCCGTGGTGCCGCCGGGAGCGGACGCGTATCGTGCAACCATCTTTCAAGGAGGCAGAAATGGAAAACACACAAGCGACGAAGCACCGCAACAAAGGCCTGTTCTTCCCGCTCATGCTGATCCTCGTCGGCATGGTCATCCTGCTGGAGCGGAACGGCCTGGTCGACCGCCAGGCAATCCTGCAGCTGCTGCCGCTCGCTCCCATCGCCGTCGGCGGCACGCTGCTTATTGCACGCCTTCGTCGCAGGATGGGGTAGGACCATCATGGCGACCGACATTGTCCTGTTCTTGCGCGACAGGATCCCGCATGGGAAACTGGTCGACGCGCTGTCGCGGCTTTTCGGCCTCGACCATCAAGAAGACGGCCCGCTCATCGTCGACTACACGGAAGGATTTGCAACCGGCGTCGGCATCGCCGTCAACAGCGAGACGAGCATTCGCGATATGGCGTCGGAGCTGGCCCGGCAGCTCTGTACCGAGGTACTGCTTGAAGTGAACCAGGCCGGCATGGGCAGCTCGGACTGGCTGCTGTTTTACCCCGATTCGCCGCGAGCGATGCCGGCGCAACTGGTCGAACTGCGGCATGGATTGACGGCGACAGTCCAGAAAAGGAAAACGGCAATCGGTGCGCGTGCAGTGTATGCGTGAGCAGTTCGTGGATGAGGCCGGCAGACTGGTAGAAGGCGCTTTGCGGGCCGAAAGAAATCTAGCAGGCTGTTGAAAAACGTAGCGAGCGAACCGAGATTGATGCCGAGAAGCGCAGGCGTCAAGATCGGCTCGCGCAGTCGTTTTTCAACAGTCTGCTAGCGCTTCTGGCCGAAATAGCGTCCGCCCGGCATCGATTCCTGGTACTTCCGCTCCGCGATGGTCCAGAGTTTCGACGACCGCGGGTTGCGGTCGTCGAAAGCGCGCCGTTGTTCGGCTGCCCGCACGGCATCGGATTCTTCCAGCGCCTGTGCGACGCCGGCCTTGAACGCCTCGCGGAAGCCTTCCGAGGACAGGCACTTGGCGTTGCTGCCGACGACGATGACCATAGAATTTCCGTCGCGAGTGAATCCGCATTCGGCATATGCGAACGCGGGCAGGAGCAGCAAGATGGCAATGAAATGTTTCAGCATTGGCAACCTCTCAAATGGCGCAGGCATGCCAAAGCATGGAGCTTGACTTCGCTCCGGAAGGCGGCCCCGCTACCATGAGAGAACACGTCTCTTTTAGGCCGGAAGCTTTGCGTCCCGGCCTTTCGACCGGTTTGCCCTGCGTGAATTGTTAGGGAAGTATAGCAGGTGATTTAGGATTTTGTATCCGTATGGAAACTTTTTGAATTGTTACTGATTTTCCTCAAATCAATGCGCCGCCAGCACAGGCGCGCTTTTTTGTTTACCATTAAAAGCACGACTGTTCGTATTTTTTAATTCCGCCAACCCGATGACGACGCATCCCTTCGACCAGGCCATTGCACTTGAACCGCAAGGCGCCGACCTCTTTGCCGGCCATACCTCTGAACACTACTGGAACGCCATTTCGCCTTTCGGCGGCACCACGGTCGCCACCCTGCTGCAGGCGATCCTGTTGCATCCGCAACGCCTGGGCGATCCGCTGGCGATGACGGTCAACTTCGCCGGGCCGATCCGGAAAGGCGCCTTCACGGTCCGCGCGCATCCGGTGCGCACCAGCCGCTCTACCCAGCACTGGCAGATGGAAATCCGTCAGGACGGCGAAGCGGAACCGCTGATCACGGGCACCGCCGTCTTCGCAGTGCGCCGCGATGCCTGGTCCGACACCGAGTCGGCGATGCCGAATGCGGTTGCTCCGGAAGCGTTGCCACGCTATGCATCGCCGGCCAACGTGCCCTTCCTTGAGATGTACGACATGCGCTACGTCGACTGCAATCCGCTTGCGGGCGGCGCCGACAGCGCGACGCAATGCTGGATTGGCGATGTGCCGTCGCGCCGCCTCGACTTCGCATCGATTGCGGCGCACTGCGATACCTTCATTCCACGGCTGTTTGTGCGCAAGGGCGGCCCCACACCGATTGCGACCATTTCCCTCACCATCAACTTCCACGTTGACGGCGCGGCACTCGAAAAACTGGAAGGCCATCACACCTTTGCGAAAGCAAAGGCCAATGCATTCAACGGCGGGTACTACGACCAGGAGGGACAGGTCTGGTCGCGAAACGGCATCCTGCTGGCCACCACGCATCAGATGGTCTGGTATAGGGACCAGTCGCTGTAGCAGGCTGTTGAAAAACCACTGCGCGCTGCCGGCTCAGCGCTTCGGATTCTGCCCGTAGTACAGCACGGCCTGCTGTACCGGCAGTTCCATCGACGACGATTTCTGTCCGGGAGGACGGCGCGCGACACGCACGGGCTGGGGTGAACTGTCTTCCATGTGCTTCACCGACGCCACCAGGTTGGCACGAAACGCCTCGCGGAATTTCCCGGAGGCGAAGCACTTGTTGTCGGCCTGCTTGCCGACGACGATGATCATTTCGCCATCACCGCTGGCGAATCCGCATTCGGCCCAGGTGGCGGCGGGGACGAGCAGGAGGACGGCGAGGGCTTGCTTCAACATGTCTGTTCTTGTCGTCAGACAGGGCATGCCATCGTTGATGCGAGACTCCGCGTTCAGGAGGCGGCTCCGCTACCATGAGAGTTTCTCTTTTAGGCCGGAAGCTTTGCGTCCCGGTCTTTCAACCGGTTTGCCCTGTGAGGGTTACATTGCGAGAAAGTATACCAAGATGATCTCGATTGCGCCGGCGGGGTCCTCGATCGGGCCTCGCCTCCTTGATACTAGTCAGGAATCTTCAGTGCCGAGCCCGGCGGCTCTCTGCACTTCGCTCCAGTCGGGCAGCAATTTCTTCAGCCGGTACAGCCTCTGGCGGTAACGCCCTTCGGGCCCTGAGGGCCCGCAATCCATGCCCTCCAAAGAGCGTGCGATGCGATTGATTTCGGCGCGCTGCTCATCGTTATTCACGAGGATGAGACGGCGCCTGCCGCGGGCATAGGCCGCACGGATATCAACCACCAGGCAATGCCCGCGATCGGCAGAAGCCAGATCGATCAGCAGTGCCTCCGGAATCGACAGGCCGAAACGCGCAGCGAGCGCAATGCGCGCCTTCATGATAACGGGCACCTTGAACGCATGCGCGGCCAGCTGTCTCTGCGCGGCGATCGCCCAAGGAGACGGCGACGCATGCGATGCAAGTTTTTCCATGTGCGCCGCCGACTCGCCGCACCCTTGGGCTGCCGCCTTCTGCAGCCAGTAGACCGCGAGCACGTCACGTGTCTGGTCGCCCTTGCGTCTGCGCCAAATCATCATGCCGAGTTCTCTCTGGCCGGCGTGATACCCGGCCGATGCAGCCTTGCAAAGGTAGTGATGTGACTGCGCGAGGCTGCGCTGGGAGAACTCGGATTTCTGGTAAATCCGCGAGATGGCATACCAGGCCTCGCCAAGCCCTTGCTCGCCGGCGAGCAATAGCCAGCGGATCGCTTCCTTGTAATTCGCAATTCCGTCGATGCCGTCGATGCGTTTGCCGTTGACATCCATGCGAGCCAACAGCAATCCCATCGCGAGTTGCGAATCGCTGTCGCCGGCAGCCGCCGCACACTCGAGGAAGCCCATTGCCTCTTGCTTGTCACCATCCGCGCTTTTCAGCAGCGCGTGCGCTGTGCGTGCCAGCAGGCTCACCTCTTCCGCCGACAGCTGCAGCAGGCGCGCCATGGTCATCGGCAGCGTTGCATTACTTCACGCGCCAGCGGCAACGACCAGCGCAGGAAGGCGGTGTAATCGGCGACGGCCCATGCCTGTTCGGCCAGCACACGGCGTGCGGACGGCAAACTGGCGTCCGCCGCGCCGACCGTCCGCCCGAGAGGCGACACCGGCTTCGCTCTTGCGGCAACGAGGGAAGTCGCGCCGGTTTCCAACTGCGACAGGCGCGCACCTGCTGGCGCAGCGTCCGGCGCATGCTGCTGAAGCAGCCATTGCGCATCCGCATTTGCTGCCTGTGCCATCGAACGCAATATGCGTATCGCTCTCGCATACCATGCCGCTCGCAACTGGGGATTGCCCAGGACGAGGCGCGCCAGTGTCAGCCCTGCGCGTTGCACGCCCGACTCGAATGCCCGCTCGTACCAGGACAGCAAGGCAACCTTATCTGTAGCGACACAGGCAAAGTCGTAGGGAATGTGTTCGCCAATCAGAAGCCATGCGTCGGCAACTTCCTGGCGCGCTGCCCGTTCGAGCCAGTACAAGGCAGAGTTGATGTTCTTCGGCAGGCCGTTGCCGCCGAAGAGATAGTGCCTTCCAAGTGCGACTTGTGCTGCTGCGTCGCCTGCACGCGCCGCGCGGATGACCGGCAGTAAATCACGAGTTGCCATGCTTGCTTTGCCTGTGTGGAGAAGCGAAGCGCATTGCTCCGCAAGATGAAGGAATGCGTAGCGTAACTATTTGGCAACATCGCCTGTATCCGTAATTTCACTTACTGTCCGCGCCTTCTCGGTGATGGCGAACGGCATTGCGGTTACTTGGCGCGATGAGCGGTACAAAATCGGTGCCATGTTGCGATCTGCGCACATGCCGTTGTGAAAACACGACGTGATTTCGCGTCCTCCATCGGCTTTTGACCAGCCGGCTTTCGTCATCGCACCAAGCCTCTGGATTACCCTCCAGCACTGCCTCTATCGTTCAGTGCATCCGCTGCTGCGGATATCACTTCCTGGATGATCCCCTTAACGCAAGGAACAAGAATGAAGAAATCGCTACTCGCTCTTGCCGTCATCGGCAGCTTTGCCGGTGCCGCTTCGGCCCAAACCAACGTGAGCATCTACGGTATCGTCGACGCCGGCATCGTGCTGGAACGCGGCGGTGCGGCAGGCAGCGTCTCCAAGCTGACCAGCGGCGTCGCTTCCGCTTCGCGCATCGGCTTCCGCGGCACCGAAGACCTCGGCGGCGGCCTGTCCGCGAACTTCGTGCTGGAAAACGGCTTCAATGAAGATACCGGCGCACTGACCGGCGGCCTGCTGTTCGGCCGCCAGGCATTCGTCGGCCTGAAGGGCGGCTTCGGCGCCGCCAACTTCGGCCGCCAGTACACCCCGCACTACCTGGTTTCCGCCGCTGCCGACCCGTTCGGCAACGGCACGGCCGGCCGCTTCTCCAACCTGATGGCGAACTCCGGCACCCGCATGGACAACAGCGTCAAGTACACCTCGCCGACCATCTCCGGTTTCACGGCCGACCTCGCATACGGTTTCGGTGAAGTCGCCGGCGACTCCTCCCGCAGCCGTGCGGTGGGCGCCTCGCTGCAGTACGCAGCAGGTCCGGTGCGCGTGGGCCTGGGCTACCACAAGCTGAACAACGCAACCGCAACCGACGACGCAGAGAACCTGGTGCTAGGCGGTTCCTACGACTTCGGCGTGGCCAAGGCATTCCTGGCCTACGGTCAGAACGAAGGCACCGGCACCGTCGACAACAACGACCTGCTGGTCGGCGTGAGCGTGCCGTTCGGTCCGCACAAGGTGATGGCTTCGTACATCCGCAAGGATGACGACTCCACGCTGAACCGCGATGCCAACCAGATCGCTCTGGGCTACACCTACTCGCTGTCCAAGCGCACCGACTTCTACGCTGCCTATGCACGCATCGACAACAAGCGTGGCGCGACCTTCACTGTCGGCAACAACACCGAAGCCGGTTCGGGTGACAAGGCGTTCAACCTCGGCGTTCGCCACACGTTCTGATGCCAGAATTGCCGCCCTCACCACGTACGTGTGGGATGGCTTGTGTTGTGAGGGGTGGCATATTGCGCATTGAAAGCGGGGCCGTTGCAAGGACCGGACAATCCGGACCTCGAAGGCGCCGCTGCAAATAATCCCAAGGTGTTGTCTCTACCATATCAGTCGATATGGCTTCGCCCGCACGCTGCTGCGGGCTTTTTTTCGCCTGTACAATGGGCGCGGTACGGCGTCCGGCGCATGGGAAAACCACCGACCGGATTCTCACACCGTAATTTGTTTGACGAACTTATCTCAGGTTAAGGAAAACCCATGCTCTCTTGTTTAGCATGGGGCGCGCAGTGACATCGACAATTTCAGGAGGTGCGCAGTGCAGCATTACTACGTCGACAATCAGGCCAAGGAAAACGGAGTTCACGAAGTGCATACCCCTCGTTGCTCCTATCTTCCGGAAGGCGAAAACGGTCTATACCTGGGATCCTTCACCAACTGCAGCGACGCGCTTCACGCTGCCAGCGGACACTACGAGAAGGTGAACGGGTGTTCCTGGTGCTGCAGCACCTGCCACACCGAGTAACGCTCCCCGTTCTCCGCGCCCTGACAAGGCGCTGCAGTCAGCCGAATCGCATGTCGGCGACGAAGGGATTGCTTTTTCGTTCGTCGCCGAAGGTCGAGGCTGGGCCGTGCCCGGGCACGAACATGACGTCGTCGCCCAGCGGCCAGAGTTTGTTGCGGATGGAATCGATCAGCGTGTCATAGTCGCCGCGCGGGAAATCGGTGCGACCGATAGAACCCTGGAACAGCACGTCGCCCACCTGCGCGAGGCGGACTTCCCGGTGGAAGAACACCACATGGCCCGGCGTATGCCCGGGGCAATGCAGCACTTCGAGCGTTTGCGCGCCGAAGGACACCGTGTCGCCGTCGTTCAGCCAACGGTCCGGTTCGAACGCATCCGCATGCGGGAAACCGACGCGGCGGCAAGCTTCCGGCAGCTGGTCGATCCAGAACCTGTCGTCGATGTGCGGACCTTCGATCGGCACGCCGAATTCCTTGCGCACCAAGTCGGCCGCGGCGCAGTGGTCCATATGGCCGTGCGTGAGGAAGACCTTTTCCAGCGTCACGTCCAGTTGCTTGAGTGCGTCGCGCAGGCGCGGCACCTCGCCACCCGGGTCGACCAGCGCAGCGCGTCTGGTCTGCTCACAAACCAGGATGCTGCAATTCTGCTGATAGGGCGTGACGGGGACGATGGCACATTTCATAACAGTGGCGCAGGACGGTGAAAGGTAGGGAGTATGCCACGGCGGCTCGCTACGCGCCGCCTTCCCGGAAGCGCCGTATTGCCGCATCCACCATCCCTTCCGGGCTGCCGCTGCCCGCACGCGCTGCGCGCAGGAAGGCGGCGTCGTTGCCTTCGCTGGCCGCGCGACGAATGTGCTCCAGCGCCGCAAAGCCGCCTAGCGATTCGGCGTAGGGTTCGATCCGTTGCAGGGTCGCGAGTATGTCGTCGCGTATCACGACCGTCTCGTGGCTCTGCGGATGGACCATCGCACCCTCAAGGCCGAAACGGCAAGCCTGGAAGCGGTTGTAGTTGTACACGAGGTAATCGTCTTCGGCGGGCATCGGCTCCGCGCCTTCCATCAGGTAGCTGCACAAGGCCTGGAGATAGCCGGCCAGCGCGGCGGCGCGCTCCACGGTCAGCGGCGTATCGCAGACCCGGAGTTCGATCGTTCCGTATTCCGGCTTGGGCCGGATGTCCCAGTAAAAATCCTTCATGCTGCGGACGATGCCGGTATCTTCCATGCGCGCGAAGTAATCGCGCACGAAGTCTTCCCAGCGCAGCAGGAAGGGCGCGCGCCCGCTCAGCGGAAATGCAAACACCGAGTTCAGCCGGGCCGAATTGAACAGCGTATCGCTGCCCTGGAAATACGGCGATGAAGCGGACAGCGCGATGAAGTGCGGAATGTAGCGGTTTAGCGCATGCAGCAGCTGCAAGGCATCGTCGCCCGACGCGCAGCCGACGTGGATGTGCTGGCCGAACACGGTGAACTGCTTGGCCAGGTAGCCGTAGAGCGCAGACACTTCCTTGAAGCGCGTCTTGGAAAAGATCTTGCGCTCCGACCATTTCTGGAACGGATGGGTGCCGCCGCCACACACACCAACGTTGAGCATGTCGCCCGCTTGTACCAGGCTGTCGCGGATTTCGTGCAATTGCGCGAGCAGCTCGCCGTAGTTCGAGTGCACGCCGGTCGCGATCTCGATCATGCTTTCCGTGATCTCCGGCACGACCTGGCCCGGGAAGGGTTTGCGTCCGAGCAGATGGAGCATGTCGGGACTGGCATCGACCAGGTCAAAGTCGCTCAGGCTGACCAGTTGCAGCTCCAGTTCGACGCCGAGCGTCAGTGGGTGCGAGGATTTGAAGGCTTCCAACGTCATGTCATTCCTCCTTCTCGGCGGTTTCGCCGGCCAGTTTCAGCGCCCATTGCGTCAGGAGCGGGCCGATGATCGCGAGGAACAGGGTCGCTGCGGCAAGCGGCGCGAGCTGGTCCATCAGGTCGATCCCCATATAGCGCGTGCGCACCAGCATCGCGATTACCAGCACCGACATCGGCGACAACGCGACCGCAGTGAGCAGGCCCTTACGCAAGGTCGTGCCGCTGACGCGCGAAAATACCAGGACGCCGGCGAGCTTCGCAACGAAACGTGCAGCGAGCATGGCAAAGGCAATCGTGAAACCGGTCGCAATGCGCGGCCATGCGAGCGCGGAGCCGATGAACACGAACAGAAGCACGGTGAGCATGTCGCCGAGCACACCGAAGTTGCGCTGCGCCTGCCCCAGGGTGACGCGGCGATGGCGCGCGACGAATCCAAACGTAAGCGCGGCCAGCACGGGAGACATCTTGAGCGCCTGCGCCAGTGCACACAGCAGGATGACCGCAACGGCGAATGCCATGGTGGCGTCGCGGCCCAGCGTACCCAGCTTGCGCAGCAGTGCCGGCGTGGCGAAACCGAATGCAACCCCGAGCGCGCCGGACACGACCAGCAGGACCAGGCTGTTGGACACTGCCCCCAGCAGGCTGCCCGAATACTGGAAGGTCCACAGGCCGATGATGATGTTGAACACAAAGACTGCAATCACGCAGTTCAATGCCGACAGGTGCAGCGCACGCTCGGTGACCTGTCCGGAGCTGCGCTGCTCGTTCACCACGCGCAGCACTTCCGCCGGCGACGTGGCAATCGCCAGCGAGGCCAGGAGCATCGCGGCAAGCGGCGCCATGCCGAACGCGTCCGCAACGGCGAACACGATGGCGAACGTAGCCGCAGACTCGAGCAGGCCGGTGGCGCCGATCCACGGGTTGGCGCGAAGCCAGCGCAGGTTGATCCGGTAACCGAATTCGAAAAGGATGAGGCCGAACGCGATATTGGCGAACAGCATCGCGGCGCTTTCGCTCGGCAGCGGCAGCAGGCCGGTCTGTGCATGGGACAGCAGGAAGCCTGTCAGTGCGTAGACGGTAACGCGCGGCAGGCCGGCGAAACGGTGGACAAATTCGCCGGCAAGCCAGGCGAGCGCAATTGCAAACGGCCACACGAGGTCGGCCATGCCTGTGAGGAATTCCGGCATGTATGCTCCTGTGATGGTGAATTGCCGGTATGACCGGCACGAAAAAAACGGCCCGGATGGGTTGAACCAAGCGGGCCGAATAGGGAAATCAGATTGACTCTGTCTCGGCGACGTAAGCACGATAGAAGCTCGATATTCGCTGCTCGCGGCTGAGATACGTCATCTTGCACCACTAGACTTAGGCGAAACTTAAGGCGGCGCCAAAAAATGATTGTCAGGCTGACAATATGGCCGGCTGCTCGGGCTTGGCATCCTCCGGCAGCGGAAAGCGGACTGTGACCGCGAGCCCGCCGAGTTCCGCTTCGCCAAGCTCAATCGTGGCGTTGTGTCGCTCGGCAATTGCCTTGACGATGGCCATTCCCAGGCCGCTGCCGCTCGGGCTGGTGCCGGGGACGCGGTAGAAACGGTCGAAGATGCGGTCACGATTTTCCTCCGGGATACCTGCGCCGGAGTCCTGGATGGTCAGGCAGGCGACCTCGCGGTCGACGACCAGGTCGATGCGCACGCGGCCGTGCTCGGGCGCATAGCGCACTGCATTGTCGAGCAGGTTGCGCACCAGGATGCGCAGGCCTTCCCCGTCGGCCATGACTTCGACATGCGAATAGGCACCGTATTCCAGCTGGACATGGCGGTTGTGCGCGAAAGGAGCCACGTCGCCGGCCGCCTGTTCGATACAGGCGGGCAGCGAGACGAGCGACATTTCCGCTGCCTCGGACAGGGGATCCTGGCGTGCCAGCGCAAGCAATTGCTCGACCAGGCGAGAAGCACGGTCCACGCCACCCTGCAGGCGGGTGACTGCCTGCGCGCGGGCTGTTTCATCCTTCGCGCGCGCCAGCGTCTGCACCTGCAACTTGAGCGCGGTCAGCGGCGAGCGCAATTCATGCGCGGCGTCGGCAACGAAACGCTGCTGCGCATGCAAGGCGAGCGCCATGCGCGTCAGCAGCGAGTTCAGTTCCGCCACCAGCAGCGATACCTCCTTCGGCACCCCCTTGGCGTCGACCGGGTCGAGCGAGTCGGCATTGCGCTTGGCGAGGTCGTGCCCGATGCGGTTGAGCGGCGCGAGTGCAGCGCTGACCACCCACCACGCGGCCGCAAACAGCAGCAGCGAAACCGGGATGGCCGGCCACAACGAATGCATCGCCAGCGAGATCGCGCGGTCGCGGCGCGTTTCGAGTTTCTGTGCAACCTGGATCACGCGCGTGCCGTTCTGTACGCCGTAGATGCGCCAGTCGCCGTTGTCGAGCGTGACGTTGGAATAACCGAGTTCGCCGCGGTCGGGCAGGTTACGGTATTTCCGCGATTGGTAAACACGCACGCCGTCATCGGTCCAGATCTGGATCACGAAATCGAAGCCGGCCAGGTCGCCGCCGCTGGACGACTTGTACCAGGACGGCTGCTGGTAGGCGCTATCCTGTAGCGCCAGCGCGATCTGTTCCATGTGGTAGTCGAACAGATCGTTTGCCTGCCGCATCGCCGTGCGGAAGGACACAGCAAACTGCACCGCAGTCGCGATCAAGATGGCGGCGCCGAGCAGGATCAGCAGGCGTATGCGAAGCGAGCGCATGAGGGTGTTATGAATCGGAGAAGGGGGCAGGCGGCCACGGGAACCGGCCGAATGCTAGGCGCGGCGACGCATCGTGGTGGCTCCACGGCAAGGAGCCGCAACACCGCAGGCGGCCTGTTATCGGGGTTGCATGCCCCCTTCTCTGGTTCATAGCACCCTCTATGTTTTCTCGACCATATAGCCTAGTCCGCGGACGTTGACGATGAACTGAGTGCCGAGCTTCTTGCGGAGGCCGTGGATGTACACCTCGACGGCATTGCTCTCGACATCACCGGTCCAGCCGTACAGGCGCTCTTCCAGCTGGGCGCGCGACAGGATCGCGCCGGGACGCGTGACGAGGGCTTCGAGCACCGCCCATTCACGCGAGGACAGCATGATCTGCTTGTCGGCAACGAGTACCTGGCGCGTGGCGGTATTGACGATCACATCACCGCGCCGGTACACCGGCTCCGCACCGCCGGTCGCGCGACGGATGAGCGCATTCAGGCGCGCGATGAGTTCTTCCAGGTCGAAGGGCTTGATCAGGTAATCGTCGGCGCCGCTATTCAAGCCCTGCACGCGCTCGGCAACAGTGTCGCGCGCAGTAATCACCATGACAGGGAGGCGGTCGCCGCGCGCGCGCAGGTTGCGCAGCACGTCGATACCGTCCATGCGCGGCAGGCCGAGGTCGAGCAGCATGGCATCGTAGGTGTTGGCGCCCAGCGCCCTTTCGGCATCTCTGCCGTCCTTCACCCAGTCGGTGGCCAGTCCCTCGCCTTCGAGGGCGATCTGGATGTTTTCACCGATCATGATGTCGTCTTCTACCAGGAGTACTTTCATTGCGGGGTGGCGGCGGACGCCGGAATTGCGGAATCCCCCGATTGTAGGCGCGCCGGCAGGCAGGCTGCAATCCTTGCAGAAATATTCACGAAACCTGAAACAAAAAGGGCCCGCATCTTTCGATGCGGGCCCTAACCTCGTCTCCTCGTTCCTTCTCTCGCGAGAAGGCCTTTCTCAACAACTGCAAATCATTTGCGGCCCATCAGCGACCACATATCAACGGCCACCGAAGCGCCCGTAGCGGTCACGCCGTTCACGTTCGGCACGCTGGCGCTCGGTCATACGGCTGCGGAAAACGCGGATCATGGCATCGCCGGTACGCGGCTTGTCGCCGGCGGCAACGGATTGGCGGACGGGTGAAATGGACTTGTCTAACATGTTCGAATCCTCCGGTTGATGGCAGGAACGGCCTCGTGAGCTGCATTCCTGCAATTGACGCGAAGAATATTCCCATACAAAACTTAGGCAAGACTTAAGATGGCTCGCGATGTTCAAACACGTTGAAAAATTTCTCGCGCTGCCTCTCATGAATATGTGATGTCGCCGCGAAATTCTTGCGATTTCTCAATACTTGCGGCGCGAATTAACGCGGGGAATCATCCATCAGGCAGCGACTGCCGCAAGATCCGCCGACGCTTCCACGCCGTAGTGTGCGTGCATGATCATGTCGGCCGCCTTCTCCGCAATCATCACTGCCGGTGCATTGGTGTTCCCTCCAATCAGCGTCGGCATCACCGATGCATCGACCACGCGCAATCCGTGCACGCCGCGCACCTTAAGCGTATCGTCCACCACCGCCATCTCGTCGTGCCCCATCTTGCAGGTGCCGACCGGATGATAAATGGTGCCTGCCTTGCGGCGGATGAATGCACGGATCTCGTCGTCGGTCCGCACATCCTTGCCGGGATAGATTTCCTCACCGCGATACGGATCGAAAGCCTTGCCCGCCAGTATGCGGCGCGCGGCCTTCACGCCTGCCAGCAGCTTCTCCATGTCGTCCGGGTGGGACAGGTAGTTGGGTTCGATCAGCGCGTCCGCACATGGATCGGCACTCTTGAGTGCGATATGGCCGCGGCTCTTCGGCCTGAGGTCGCATACATGCAGCGCATAACCGTGGCCGAGCATGGTCGCCGCTGCATAGGCGGCAGTGTGTCCGTGTTCGTCGAGATGCGCGGGCGTGAAGTGCAGCTGCAGGTCGGGCACCGCGCAGGCCGGATCGCTCTTGATGAAGCCGCCGCTCTCCGCCGCATTGGTGGTCAGCGGTCCCTTCCGGAACAGCAGGTAGTTGATGCCGGCGGCGAGCAGCGCGGCCAGGTTGCGCCATGAGATGCCGAGCGACACCGGCTTCACGCATTTGTGAACGATGAGCACATCGAGGTGGTCCTGCAGGTTGCGGCCGACGCCGGGCAGTGCATGACGCACCGCTATGCCGTGCCTGTGCAGTTCCTCTTCCGGCCCTATGCCGGACAGCATGAGCAGTTGCGGCGAGTTGATCGCGCCGCCTGCGAGGATGACTTCGCGTGCCGCGCCGATCTCGACAGTCTTGCCCGATTGCACGCAGGCGACACCGGTAGCCGTCAATCCATCCAGCAGGACCTTCGTCACGCGCACGCCGGTCATCACGGTGAGATTGGGACGATGCATGACCGGATGCAGGAAGGCACGCGCCACGCTCCAGCGCTCGCCGTTCTTTTGCGTGACCTGGTACTGGCCGATGCCTTCCTGGTTCTCCCCGCTGAAATCGTCGTTCATGCGATAGCCGGCTTCGGCTGCGGCGTCGATGAAGACCTGCGTGAGCAGATTGGGCGAGCGCAGGTCGGCGACGTTGAGCGGACCGCCGGTGCCGTGGAAGGGCGTCGCACCGCGTTCGTGGTTCTCCGATCGCATGAACAGGGGGAGCACCCGCTCATAGCCCCAACTGCGATTACCCAGCGCTTCCCAGTGGTCGTAGTCGCTGGCGTGGCCGCGCGTGTAGATCATCGCATTGCTGGCACTGCATCCGCCCAGCGTCTTGCCGCGCGGCCAGAACAGCCGGCGGTTATCGAGCTGGCGCTGCGGTTCGGTGAAGTAGCGCCAGTTGAGTGTCTTGCTCATCATCAGCGCGATGATGCCGATCGGGAGACGGATGAAGGGACTGCGGTCGGGCGGGCCCGCTTCCAGCAGGCACACGGTGACGGAGGGATCGGCGGACAGGCGGTTGGCGAGCACGCAGCCTGCAGAACCGGCGCCCACGATGACGTAATCGTATTTCTGCACTGCGCTCTCCTCGATGAGAAGATTGTTATGAAAAATGCGATCGTGCGGCACCGCGTGGCATTGTGCCGGTCATCTGGATTGTAGGGTGCGAACCGAAATGGACAGCCCTGTCGACCGCACTGTTTGCGGTCGCTAAAGGGCGACAGTGGAATGAAAGATTTCTCAGGGAATCACGGTCGGTCAACTTTACATGGGCGCAGGCTCGGATTTTGGAATTTCTATAATCCGGAAAGGCGGGCGGTCCGTAAAAGTGCGCTGCAGCAGCGGTTTGGCAACGTTGTAGACGGGAATGTTGTTGGCGGTCTTTCCCTCCAGGGTGCCGCGGTGCGCGTGGCCATGCAATACCGCGTTGACGGGATAACGCAGCAAGGGATCTTCCAGCCTGCTCGATCCGAGGAAGGGGAAAATCTCCACCGGCTCGCCCTGCACGGTCGCGGCAATCGGGGAGTAATGCAGCAGTGCGATTCTTTGTGTCGTGCGCAGCTTGGCCAGCGCCGCCTCGAGCTTCAACGCTTCGTGAATCGCTTCGTTGACGAACTGCTTGATCGCAACCTCACCCCATGGGCCGAGCGAACCGCGTCCGAAACCGCCGCAGAAGCCCTTGGTGCCGGCAATGCCCACACCGTGGATCTCGATCGGTTCGCCGTCGAGCACGCGCACCCCGGCTTCAGTGAGGATGCGCCTGACCTGGTCCGACTGGTCGGATTCGAAATCATGGTTGCCGAGCACCGCGACGATCGGGATGCGGGCTGCGGAAAGCTCGTCGGCAAGAACGCGCGCCTCTTCCGGCAGTCCGTAGTCGGTCAGGTCACCGCACAGCAGCAGCGCATCCGCCGATTCGGCCGCCTGGGCGAACAAGTTTCGCAGCGTGCCCGCCGATTCCTTCTTGCAATGAATGTCGCCCACTGCCGCAAATCGAATAGTTTCCTGTGGTCCCACGGTGCGCTCCTTTTCTTGAAACTAATGACATGCACTCTAATGACAATAACTTCGTGGCATAAGTTTTGCTGATTCTTGTAGACATCACTTTGGGACGCATCATGCAAGCTGCTATCTCCCTCCTGCGCGCCAGCGCAGAGCCGGAACCGGCAACCGCGGCGTTCTACCGCCAGGTACTCGACATCCTGAATGACTCCGGCGTGCCATTCCTGGTGGGCGGCGCCTACGCATTCAACCGCTATACCGGAATCAACCGGCACACGCGCGACCTGGATATCTTCATCCGACGTGTGGATTTCGAACGCATTACCGAGGCGTTGCGACAACGCGGACATGAGACCGAACTGACCTTTCCGCACTGGCTGGGAAAAATTCACTTCAACGGCGTGTACATCGATCTCATCTTCAGTTCCGGCAACGGCATCGCGGAAGTGGATGATGTGTGGTTCGAGTATGCGGTCGACGCACAGGTGCTTGGCGTCGATGTGAAGATCTGCCCCCCGGAAGAGATGATCTGGTCGAAGGCCTACATCATGGAGCGCGAGCGCTTCGACGGCGCCGATATCATTCACCTGCTGCACGCCTGCGGCGAGAAGCTGGACTGGCCGCGCCTGTTCCGCCGCTTCGGTCCTCACTGGCGGGTGCTGATGAGCCATCTTGTGCTGTTCGGCTTCGCCTATCCGTCGGAGCGCCACCATGTGCCGCCGGCGGTGATGGACGAGCTCATCGAACGACTGCGGCTGGAAACGCATTCACCCTCGCCCGAACACAGCATCTGCCTTGGCACACTGCTGTCGCGCGAACAGTATCTGAAGGACATCGAACAGGAGGGCTTGCAGGATGCACGGCTGGAACCGCTGGGGAATATGTCGCTGGAGGATACGGCGATCTGGACACAGGCAATACAGGAGCATCACAAGCATTGAGTTCTTGGCTCGACTTTATCCATTTCTGCTTACTGGAGAGAACGCAGCGCGGCGGGAACGCGAGCCCGGAAAGCGTAGTCATGTGATGACCACTCTGGCAAAGAAGAGGATTACCGTATGATGCCGACAAGAAGGTATCGGAGAACGGGGGGGGGGAGGTTTTCCCCCCCCTGTCAATTGAATGATTTGCCCCCTGTGCTATGGATCGATTCAGGCTCACAAGGCAATAACTTCTCCGCTCTGGCCCGCCGCGCGAAAATTACTTATAGCTCCTAGAGAATGCAAACCTCCGCTTCTTGGCACTGTCTGTACTCCGGGAATACTCCTCTAGTTCCTCCGTACGTTGATTGGTGAGATCAATAATGCAAATGTCATGAGCGACACCATTGCATGAGCTGTTTTGACAGCCGCTTTCTTCTTGTACTTGGTCACACTTTTCGTCTCGCCAGTCAATCCACTCTCTTTGAGATGATTTAAGCAAAGATTTCGAGCCCGAATCCAATCCCGACATTAGCTTCTTGTATGTCTTATTAAGCTTTATGTCAGCCGCTTTGAATCGAGCACACGCCCTCTCATTCGTCAAAGGAGTTTCGTGGAGATTGCAGGCGGCAAATGATTCGTTGGAAAGAAGGAGGCCGCCGAATGCAAACAAGGTGAACATGCTTTTAAACTTCGTACGTCGATAAGTCATATAGGTCCTCTGCAAGAAATCCTAGTTCGTCGCCCATTAGGCGCTTGGCGCGTTTAGCCTCATCAAGATCAAATTCCACTTTTCCAATACTTCCACTTGAATCAGCAATGGCCTTTACGCAACGAGCCTCATCGTCAGAGTTCTTGAACGGCAGAGTAATCTCTCTTGAGATTTTGTTGTTTGCTTGTGCACCGGGTGACTATCCTGCGTACATCGATTCAGTTGCAGCCAGGAGCAATTTTGCCGCCTTGAATTTGTATGGTGTCGACTTTCTTGATCCATCCGACTGTTTCAGACCTGCCGTAAGAATACTTTGCGTAGTACCAATCAGCCGTTTGTTCGTAGACATATATGAGATCACCAGCAACAACGAACGCCTTTCGTTTTTTTTGTTCATTCGGTTCGGAGAAGAAATGTGCTTTCTTGTTGCAAATAACAGCAAGAGAATTCCAATCTCCGTTTTCCTCGCCGTTGACGGAAATTTTGAAGTTTTTGCCTTTTTGAGAAACGGACGGCTCCCCAATAAAACCTAATATCCAGTCGCAGTTTCCAAGTCTATCGGCATCGGAAATTTCTAATACATGTTTGTCGTCTACATTCTTAATAACCCCATGAGCGAGGCCGCGAGATTGCGTGGCGGATGGCGATCGATAAATAGTTGTATCTGCTATCAGTAGGCGGGAGATGCCGTTCCTAAATGGCTCGCCTTTAAAAAAGAACTTACACTCGTCAGTTCTGTCCGGTGCCGTTCGTAACGCAGCAACATAGCCGTATAAAGACTTCTCTTTGGGATCTTCGGCGAGAACCACGTATGGGTTGTCAAGAATAGAAGTGCGGACTGAGTGACTTGGTTGCTTGGCGTAAGAGGCCGCGCATTCAAGAAATACAAGCGAACAAGTTAACAGGATGGTTGATAATTTGTGCGGTTTCATTTTTCTTTTTTGAACTTTTGATATGCAGCTTCAAGCTTTATATCGTATTGATTTTGTTTGTACGTCGTTCCGTTATAGAGCCTTGCTACAGTATCCCAATCAAGTTTTCTTAGTGCATCCGCAATTGCCGGCTTTACTTTCTTTATAAATAGGACAAACGCCTTGATTTGCTCTTTTTCAGAACGTGATATTGCCTTTGTAAAGTCATGAACAGATGCATATCCCATCTGCTTCCAGTTACTACCCATAATTTGAAATGCGCCCCAAGAACAGCTCTCCAAGGCCGCCGGCTTACTGAGTTGGTATGCTTTACATAATCGTTTATAGCTCAAGACGCCAGCTAGGTATTTGTCCTTCTCTGCAGTTGCCACTCCGCTCTGAAGCATCTGCTGTAACTCTATAGCGCTTTCCTTGACTTGTTGGCTGTCCTTTTTGTTAATCGGGCGATAGTATTGAACCTCTTGTGGGACGTTGCGTTTCTTCTTGTAGTCACTGTCGGCTAGTACATACTTAGTTCCTGCGACGTAATAACCGGTTGGAAGCGAGATATCAGGATTCTTTGCGCTGTGCTGATGTTGCGTCAGTTTCGAAAAATAGTGTCGCTCATATAGAATTTTGGGTAACTCGCGACCACTTATTTCAATAAAACCCCCGCTTCCAGATTCTACTTTTGCAAAAGCACGAACTGCAGCTTCCTCAACGTTGAGCTCCTTTGCTGCCCAAACGTAGTCCGCATCACTCATTTTTTCACCGTTGAACTTGTCGAGAAATTCGTCCAAGCCCGGAAGATCACCTAAAACAATTGTTATGGGTTTTCCGTCTGAGGTGCTACTTTTTTTGGTTTTCGGACCAAAGTCTTTCTTATCTGAAGTCGGTGGGGGTGGTTTCGCTGGGCTGTGTGCCGGTGTTGGACGTTCATAAGGGTTAGGTGCTTTTTTGTCCGGTGACTCTGGATGTTTTTCTGCTTTTGCCTCCACCATTAGATGACCGCCAACAAGGGTAACGAGTTTGTTGCCAGTATCCGAGATGACGGTTGCTGCGTGCTTCCAGGTGCCATTTAACCGTTGAATACGGATTCGCACGAAATCCTCCGGGGTTTCCGTATATATCCGGTGGCTTTTCCCATCTTTGCCAGACCTGCCGTTGGATGTTTTATTGCAGTATTCAATCCGATAATTGAGGCCTTCGATGGGAGCTCGATCTGTATCAAGAAAGAGCGCTTGTACGCCGCATGTCGCTTCCTTTCGTAAAGCTATACGTTGATCACGCGCGATCTTGTTCGGATCTTTGATCCCATTGATCTTCATTAACTCGCTGACCGTCGTTCCGTTTTCACGGGCGATTTTCGCCAGCGTGTCTCGATCTTTCACGATATAGAAGTTACGTTGTCCAGTCATGCCATTCCTTGTTCCGTGTCGTTCGTACCATCAAGTTCCCTATCAGGGTTTTCTATGTACTCCTCTACTTGCCAATCTCCTTCATCCACGAATAGCACGAGATCTTTCGGTTCGTTGGTAAAGACACGATTCGTCAGCCCGTTTTCGTCGATAGTGCCAGAAGCAATGAAGTTGCCTTGCTTGTCGTAGACCGAATACGGCTTTCCTTTGCTGCAGAACCCGATTACCCCGTCGTTATGGATGAGATGCGACAAATCGAACTGTTGGCTGAACAACGGTTTCTCCAAATCGACCGGTAGAGGAATCTTTGGCAGCTGCGGGATTTCCGGTGTGACGGATGTCGGTCCGGTCAAATTCTTCACACTTCCATGAATATTCACTGGCCCGGGGGCCTTCAACGTGATTTGCCCGTTCCCGACTTCGATCTGGCAACCGCCGGCAGTGAGGCGGATGCTTTTCGGAGCAGTGATTTCGATGTGCCCGTCGACAGACGTCACCTTGATATCCTTCTTCGCGATCGCTTCGATCTCGTCATCCTGCGCCTGGATCTGCACACGGCCCTTGCCGGCGAACAGCTTGATCCCGGCCTTCGCGACGAATACGCTCCACGCGTCCTTGATCGCCATCGACAGCTTGTTGCCCACAGCGATGTTCG
>Ga0196972_1000150_pt1 | contig 56837 bp, 65 predicted proteins | sample S1v_2013CmetaG_FD_148618 | JGI IMG/M metagenome (GOLD analysis project Ga0196972, IMG submission 148618) | Soil microbial communities from Anza Borrego desert, Southern California, United States - S1+v_20-13C | ecosystem: Environmental > Terrestrial > Soil > Desert | place: USA: California...
ACCTCAGAGCAGATAGTGGTCCAGCAGCAGCGCGGCGAAGAGAACGCTCAGGTGGACCAGGGAGAAACGGAAGGTCTTGCGCGCCAGCGCATCGGAGTAGTCGCGCCACAGGCGGAAGCCGTACCAAGTGAAGCCGGCGCTCAGCACCAGCGCGGCGGCCAGGTACAGCCAGGAGCTCATGCCGATGGCGAACGGCAGCAGGCAGGCGGCGGCCAGCACCAACGTGTACAGCAGGATCTGCAGCCGCGTGAATTCGCTGCCGTGGGTCACCGGCAGCATGGGCAGTCCCGACTTGCGGTAGTCCTCCACCCGGTACAGCGCCAGCGCCCAGAAGTGCGGCGGGGTCCACAGGAAGATGATCAGGAACAGCACCAGCGCCTCGGGCCCGACGTCGCCGCGCATCGCGGCCCAGCCCAGCACCGGCGGCATGGCGCCGGAAGCGCCGCCGATGACGATGTTCTGCGGGGTCAGGGGCTTGAGCACCACGGTATAGATCACCGCATAGCCGACGAAGGTCCCGAACGTCAGCCACATGGTCAGCGGATTGACGGTCCAGTACAGCAGCAGCGATCCGGCGGCGCACAGCAGCGCCGAGAACAGCAGGGTCTGGGTGTCGGACAGCTCGCCCTTGGCGGTCGGCCGCCAGGCGGTGCGCCGCATCTTGGCGTCTATGCCCTTCTCGATCAGGCAGTTGAAGGCGGCGGCGGCGCCGGCCACCAGCCAGATGCCCAAGGCGGCGAACGCGGCCAGTTGCAGGTCGGCGAGCCGGGGCAAACCGGGCACCGCCAGCACCATGCCGATGACGGCGCAGAACACGATCAGCTGCACCACGCGCGGCTTGGTCAGCGCGTAGAACTGGGCCACGCGGCTCATGTCCGGGCCCTTTCACGCGCCGGCAGGACGCCGGGACGAGCACTTGCGGCCGCGGTGCCGGCCACGCGGGACTCGCACAGCGCCCAGGTCAGCACCATCACCAGCAGGGCCGCGCCGGCGGTGTGGGCCAGCGCCGCCAGCAGCGGCCAGCCCAGCACCACGTTGGACAAGCCGCTGAGCAATTGCCACAGCGCCAGGCCACCGAGCGCCCACGCCTGGCGTGGCAGCGCGGGGCGCAGCCGGAACGCCAGCACCAGCAGCAGCGCGAGCACGAGGTATGCGGCCAGCCGGTGGGCGTAGTGGATTGCGGTCAGGGCGGCAAAGCTCACGTGCTCGCCGGCGGCCGTCAGGCCCAGCGGCCGCCACAGCTCGAAGCCCTGGGCGAAGTCCATGGCCGGCCACCAGCTGCCCTGGCAGGCCGGGAACTGCTGGCAGGCCAGCACGGCATAGTTGGTGCTGACCCAGCCTCCGAGCGCTGCCTGCAGCCAGACGGCCGCGGCGGTGGCCAGCAGCAACGCATAGCTCCCAGCGCCCAGCGCCACCCGGCCGCCGGCCCGCTCCGCCTGCCGGTAGCCCACCGTCTGCCGCACCAGCAGCGCCAGCAGCACCAGCCCGCCCAGCAGGTGCAGGGTGACGATGGCGGGGAACAGCTTCATGGTCACCGTCAGCGCGCCGAAGGCGCCCTGGATGCAGACCCACACCAGCGTGGCCGTCGGCCACCAGGGCCCGACCGGCAGGTGCTCGCGCCGGCGCAGCAACCAGGTCGCGACCGCCAGCGTCAGGATCAGCACGCCGACCCCCGTCGCCAGGTAGCGGTGGACCATCTCGATCCAGGCCTTGGTGTGCGTCACCGGGCCGGTCGGCATCTCCGCCTGGGCCGCGCTGATCTCCGCGTGGGCGCCCACCGGGCTGGCGTTGGCGTAGCAGCCCGGCCAGTCGGGGCAACCCAGGCCGGAGTCGGTCAGCCGTGTGAAGGCACCGAACACGACCAGGTCCAGCGTGAGGAAGAGCGTCAGCCCGGTCAGCAGCGCCAGCCGGTGCACCGGCGACGCCTGGCGGTTGCGCAGCCAGAGCCAGCCGAGCGGGCCGGCCGCCAGCAACGCGCCCATGGCCATCATGTGCAGCGCGGGAGAAAGATCGACCAGTTCGTTCATGGGTTGCGCCCCGCCTGGTCCCAGCCGGCCGAGGCCCGCATCAGGCGTTCCAGGTCGGCCTTGGCTTTGGAGGCGCCCTCCCGGTCCAGGCCCGCCGGGAAACGCATCATCCAGTTGCCCATCGGATCGACCAGGTACAGGTGGTCCTCCAGTGCCTGGCCCTGCGCCGGCTGCAGCCAGCGCGCCAGCGCATCGCCCGGCACGCGCAGCACCGTGGCGGCCGCCAGCGCAGGCTGCAGTTCCGCGCGCACCGGCGCGGCGTCGTCCACCAGCCAGACCCAGTCCAGGCGGTCCTTGTCCTTGCCCAGCGCTTCGCGCATCTGGCGCTGCAGGTAGAGGTGGTTCTCGCAGGGGCCCGTGCAGGTGCCGCCGGCCACGCTGATCAGCAGCCACTGGCCCTTCAACGAAGGTAGCGAGGCCGGCTGGCCGTCCAGGCTTGTCGCCGTGAGCGCCGGCAGGGGGCGCTGCGGTTCGATCAGCTCGCCGAAGTTGCGACGGCCCTCGGGCCGCACCACGTAGTAGGTGAAATAGGACGCGATGACCGGTGCCGCGCAGATCAGCAGCACGAAGAGCATCTTGAGTCGGCCGCGCGCCGTGCGCTGGGCGTCCTCCAGCTCGCGCGGGCCCGGCAGCGCATGCACCGTCAGGTCGAGCGGCTGGTCAAGGGCCCCGGGCTTGGCGGCGGGGTTGGATGAACTGGAGCCAGGCATAGAGGAAGGCGATCAGGCCGCACAGGGCCCACCACTGGAAGGCGTAACCGTAGTTGGTCTCGGGGCCGCGGCCGGCGGTTTCGGGCCACTCCCGCAGCAGGCCCTGGGAGGCCGGCCCGGTCTGCTGCACCGACACGTCGGGCAGCAGCTTCAAGCCGGTTTCGGCCGCGAACGGCGGCAGGTCGAGATTTTGCCGGATGGGCCCGCTGCCGGCCGAGCCGAACTGGTAAAGCTTGGCGGGGGGCGGGGCAATGCGGCCCTGCAGTTCCACCATCCCGGCCGGCGTCTCCACCGGCGGCAGCTGTTCGCGACGCTGGAAATCGCGCGGCGCCCAGCCACGCTGTACCACCACGGCGGCATCGCTGCCGGCCAGCCGCAGCGGCGTGAGCACGTAGAAGCCGACCCGCCCGTCCATCTGCCGGTTGTCCAGGAACACCGTGTGCTCGGGCACCCACTGGCCCCGCAGGCGCACCGGACGGTGCAGCAGCGCACCCCGGTCGCCGGCCAGCAGCTCCGCCAGGCCCAGCGGCGGCAGGCCCTCGCGCGAGCGGATCGCGTGCTCCAGCGCTTCCTTCTGGTGGGCGCGGTCCAGTTGCCACAACCCCAGCGCGAAGGTGATTCCCATCCCCAGCAGCGCGGCCAGGGCCATGCCCCAGGAGCGGATGCGCCTCACGGTGCGACGCCGATAATCGGCTGCATGAAATACCTCGTGCTGCTGGCCTTCGTGGCCATCATCGGCAGCCTCGGTTCAGCCCTCGTCTTCATGATGCGCGACGGCCAGGACGGCCGGCCCAAGACCAGCCGCATGGTGCGGACGCTGGCCTGGCGGGTCGGTTTGTCCATCCTGCTGTTCATCTGCATCCTGGTCGCCTGGAAGCTGGGGTACATCCAGCCTACCGGAATCCCGGCCGGGGCCTGAACGATCCCGTCAAAAAGCACAAGGCGCCCGATCGGGCGCCTTGCTGCTGCGGGCGGGTGCCGCCTTACATCCAGTAGACCAGCACGTACAGGCCCAGCCAGACCACGTCCACGAAGTGCCAGTACCAGGCCGCGCCCTCGAAACCGAAGTGGCGCTCGGGGCTGAAGTGGCCCTTCATCAGGCGCAGCGTGATGAAGAACAGCATCAGCATGCCCACCAGCACGTGGAAGCCGTGGAAGCCGGTCAGCATGAAGAAGGTGGAGCCGTAGGCGCCCGACGTGAGCTTGAGGTTCAGGTCGGTGTAGGCGTGGAAGTATTCGTAGCCCTGCACGCACAGGAACGTGAAGCCCAGCAGCACCGTCAGCCACATGAAGGCGATGGTGGCGCCGCGCTTGCCCTCGCGCAGCAGGTGGTGGGCGATGGTCAGCGTCACGCCGGAGGACAGCAGCAGCGCCGTGTTGATCGTGGGCAGCCACAGCGGGCCCATGGTCTGGAACGGCTCGATGGTGCCGGCCGGCGAAGCCGTGGCGCCGGGCACGGCGCTGGGCCAGGCCGCCTTGAATTCGGGCCACAGGATCGAGTTGTCCAGGCCGCCGAGCGCCGGCACCGAGTGCGCGCGCATCCACCACAGGGCGGTGAAGAAGGCGCCGAAGAACATCACCTCGGAGAAGATGAACCAGCTCATGCTCCAGCGGAACGAGTGGTCCACCTTGCGGCTGTACTGGCCGGATTCGCTCTCGTGGATGGCATCGCGGAACCACTGGAACAGCACGCCGAACAGCCACAGCAGGCCGAACAGGAACATCCATCGGCCCCAGCCCACGCCATTGATCCACTGGGACGCGCCGAAGACGACGAAGAACAGGCCGAACGCGGCGAAGAACGGGTGCCGCGAGGGATGCGGCACGAAGTAATAGGGCTGGCTGCCGCTGGTGGTTGAGCTCATGTTTTCTCGACTCCTGCTATCGATTCTCTTGACGTTTTCCTAGACCACCCAGTGGACCAGCCCGATCAGGCCGCCCACGATCACGGCGATGCCGACCAGGCCGACCGCCACGACGTGCAGCGGGTTCGCGCGCCGGGCATCCTCCTCCCAGCCGCTGCGCTTGCGCACGCCCAGAAAGGACCAGGCAACTGTGCGTGCCGTTCTCAGGAAGCTCATGAGCGCTCTCCCGCGGGCGCCGGCTGTACCGAGGACACCGTGGCCGGCGCCGCCGGCGTGGAGGACCCCACTTCGAAGAAGGTGTACGACAGGGTGATCGTCGTCACGTCCTTGGACAGCTTGGGGTCGATCACGAAGGCCACCGGCCACTCCTTCTTCTCGCCCGGCTCCAGCGTGTACTGGTTGAAACAGAAGCATTCCAGCTTGTTGAAGTGGGCCGAGGCCTGCCGCGGCGCATAGCTGGGGATGGCCTGGGCCGACATGCGGCGGTCCTGCACGTTCTGGAATTCGTACACCACGGTGGCCAGTTCGCCCGGATGCACCTTGACGCTGCTGACGGCCGGCTTGAACTGCCAGGGGCCGCGCGCATTGGCGTCGAATTCCACCGTGATGGTGCGGCTGCGGTCGACCTGGGTGTTGGCCGCCGCGGTGGAGCCGCCCGGCACCTGCTTCTCGCTCAGCGCCAGGATGTTGATGCCGGTGAGTTCGCAGATGTGCTTGTAGATCGGGATCAGGCCGTAGCCGAACACGAACATGCCGGCGGCCACCACCGCCAGCTTGCCCACCATCCTGCGGTTTTCGCCGCGTGTCGACATGGCATCAGCCTCCCAGTAGCACCATCTTGGCCAGGAAGCCAAGGAAGAAGGCGAGTGCCACCGACGCCAGGATCAGGCCCAGGCGGCGGTTGGCCTTCTTGCGCTCTTCGTCGTTCACGGCCGCGTGCATGCTCAGTGCGACACCGCGCCGGGCGCGGCGTTGGGGTTGATATGGCCGGGCATTGCATCCAGGACGCGGGTCGCGCTGGCGTCCAGGCGGGGAGGCGTCTCGAAGGTGTGGAACGGCGCCGGCGAGGGCACTTCCCACTCCAGGCCTTCGGCGCCCTTGCCGTCGGGGTCGTTCCAGGGGCGCTGCGGCGCCGCGGCACCCTGGCCGCGCATCACCGGCAGGACGACGAACAGGAAGAAGTACACCTGCGCCAGGCCGAAGGCGAAGCCGCCGATCGAGGCCCACATGTTGAAGTCGGCGAACTGCATGGGGTAGTCGGCGTAGCGGCGCGGCATGCCGGCCAGCCCCAGGAAGTGCATCGGGAAGAAGGTGACGTTGAAGGAGATCAGCGACCACCAGAAGTGGATCTTGCCGCGCGTTTCGTTGTACATGTGGCCGGTCCACTTGGGCGACCAGTAGTAGAAGCCGGCGAACAGCGCGAACAGCGAGCCGGCCACCAGCACGTAGTGGAAGTGCGCGACCACGTAGTAGGTGTCCTGCAGCAGCAGGTCGATCGGCGCCATGGCCAGGATCAGGCCGGTGAAGCCGCCGATGGTGAACACGAAGATGAAGCCGACGGCGAACAGCATCGGCGTCTCGAAGGTCATCGAGCCCTGCCACATGGTGGCGGTCCAGTTGAAGACCTTCACCGCCGTCGGCACCGAGATCAGCATCGTGGCGTACATGAAGAACAGCTGCCCGGTCACCGGCATGCCGGTGGTGAACATGTGGTGCGCCCAGACGATGAACGACAGGATCGCGATGGCGGCGACGGCGTACACCATGGACGCGTAGCCGAACAGGCGCTTGCGCGAGAAGGCCGGCACGACGTGGCTGATGATGCCGAACGCCGGCAGGATCATGATGTAGACCTCGGGGTGGCCGAAGAACCAGAAGATGTGCTGGTACATCACCGGGTCGCCGCCGCCCGCGGGGTTGAAGAAGGTGGTGCCGAAATGGCGATCGGTGATCGTCATCGTGATGGCGCCGGCCAGCACCGGCATCACGGCCACCAGCAGGTAGGCGGTGATCAGCCAGGTCCAGCAGAACATCGGCATCTTCATCAGCGTCATGCCGGGGGCGCGCATGTTGAGGATGGTCACGATGATGTTGATCGAGCCCATGATCGAGCTGGCGCCCATGATGTGGATCGCGAAGATCGCAGCGTCCATGGACGAGCCCATCTGCAGCGTCAGCGGGGCATACAGCGTCCAGCCTGCGGCCGGCGCGCCGCCGGGCATGAAGAACGACGCCGACAGGATGATGCCGGCGGGCACCAGCAGCCAGAAGCTGAAGTTGTTCATCCGCGCGAACGCCATGTCGCTGGCGCCGATCTGCAGCGGGATCATCCAGTTACCGAAGCCCACGAAGGCCGGCATGATGGCGCCGAACACCATGATCAGGCCGTGCATGGTGGTCAGCTGGTTGAACAGCTCGGGGTTCAGCAGCTGCAGCCCGGGCTCGAACAGCTCGGCGCGGATGCCCATGGCCAGCACCCCGCCCACCATCAGCATGGTGAACGAGAACAGCAGGTACAGGGTGCCGATGTCCTTGTGGTTGGTCGCGTAGACCCAGCGGCGCCAGCCGGTCGGGGCGTGGTGCGCCGCGTCGTGGTGTTCGTGCGCGTGGCCGGGGGTGGGAAGAACTGCGCTCATGGCGTTACCTCGGGTCTTGTCTTATTTGCGCGCGGCCAGCACTTCGGACGGCTGGACGATCTGGCCGGTCTTGTTGGACCAGTGGTTCTTGGTGAAGCTGATCACCGCGGCGAGGTCGGTGTCCGACAGCTGCTTCCAGGGCGGCATGGCACCGCGGCCGTTGAGAACCACGTCGATTTCCTTGGCCTTGTCGGCGTCCACCACGATGGGCGAACCGTCCAGCGCCTTGATCGGCCCGCCGCCCTTGCCGTTTTCCTGGTGGCAGGCCGCGCAGTTGGCGGCATAGACCTTGGCCCCGCGGGCGGTGATGTCCTCCAGCGTCCAGACCTTGGCCGGGTCGTCCTGCTTGGCCGCCATCTTCTTCTGCTGGTCGGCCACCCAGGCGGTGTATTCCTGCGCGCTCACCACCTTCACGTGGATCGGCATGTAGGCGTGCTCCTTGCCGCACAGCTCGTAGCACTGGCCGTAGAAGTCGCCGGTCTTCTCGCTGCGGAACCAGGTGTCGCGCACGAAGCCGGGAATGGCGTCCTGCTTGACGCCGAAGGCCGGCACGCCCCAGGCGTGGATCACGTCGTTGGCGGTGGTGATGATGCGGACCTTCTTGTCGACCGGCACCACCAGCGGGTTGTCGACCTTGAGCAGGTAGTCGTTGGGCACGTCGCTGCCGGCGGCCCCGGCGTTGGACAGGGCGCGGTGCGAGCTGTCCAGCGTGGACAGGAAGGACAGGCCCGAACCCTCGCCATTGAGGTAGTCGTAGCCCCACTTCCACTGGTAGCCGGTGGCCTTGATCGTCAGGTCGGCGTTGCCGGTGTCCTTGGAGGCGACCAGCACCTTGGTCGCCGGAAGCGCCATCAGGATCACGATGAGGAAGGGGATCAGGGTCCAGACCACTTCCACCGTGGCGGATTCGTGGAAGTTGGCGGCCTTGTGGCCGACCGACTTGCGGTGCTTCCAGATCGAATAGAACATCACCCCGAACACCAGGATGAAGATCACCGTGCAGGTGATCAGCATGAACCAGTGCAGCCACGAGATTTCGGCGGCGATGCGCGTGGCGGCCTCGTGCAGGTTCAACTGGCGCACGCCGGGCCCACCGGGCAGGTCGTTGACCGCGTGCGCCGCGCCGGCTGCCAGCGCAGCCGCGAGGCCGGCGAACTTGATCGAAAGGCTGTTCATCGTTTCTGGTTCCGTCTACTCAATCAAACAATCCCCGCCCTCAGCGCGCCCTGCGCCCGCAGGGCACTCCTGATTTCCTGCGCCAGCAGCGGCCGCAGCTCCGGCCGCAGGTAGCGACCCACCTGCACCGAACGCCCGCGGCCCGAGACCTCGATCAGCGAGCGCTCGCCCGAGCGCGGCTCCACCCTCACCCAGTCGGGGTCGAATTCGGTTCGTTGCAACTGGCCCGCGCTCTCCAGCTCCACCACCAGCCGGCGTCCCTGCAGGCTGATGCGCTCACCGTCGGCGGCATGCCGGGCGTAGGCCATGAAGGCCAGGCCGATGGCGGCCAGTTCCAGGCCGGCGAAGGGCATCACGAGCGTCGCGCCGCGCAGCCAGAAGTACCCGGCGATCGCGAGCGAGGCGGCGCACAGGGTGGCATAGAACCATCCCAGCTGGGTCGGTGAGACCGAGCAATTGCGCCGCAGGAACCAGACGATGGCCTGGCCCTGGACTGTCGCGAAACGAAAAACCGGCATCGACGGACGGCACTGACACAAATCAACAGGGCATTGTAGCCCCGTTGATGTGCATCAATTCCGTGCGTGTGCTACGGATTTGTCCTTCGGATGGTGAAGGGCTTGCCGGCCGGCCGCGCGTTCGGCTCGGGCCGCAGCGCATGGCCGTAGACGATCTCGAACGTGAGCGCGATGCGGCCTTCCTTGTCGCGCATCCGCTCGCCGATCGCGTCCTCCAGCGCGGCGCGCCAGCGCCGCCCGCGAAGCGCGGAAGTGCGCGCCGGATGCAGGTTGGCCCCGAGCTCGCGCAGTTCCGACAGCATCCGCTGCGGCGTCTCCCAGGTGAGCGTGATGCGCTCCATGTCCATCACCGGCTCGGCGAAGCCCGCCGCCACCAGCATGTCGCCCCAGTCGTGCATGTCGGTGAACTGCGGACCCGGCGGCGGCCAGCCGAGCGCGCCGTAGAGCGCCCGCAATTCGCGCAGCGTGTCCGGCCCGAAGGCGGAGAACATCAGGAAGCCGCCGGGCGCCAGCGCCCGCAGCCAGCGGGCGATCAGGGCGGCCGGCCGCGGCTCGAAGTGCAAGGCCATGTTGGCCCACAGCATCTGCACCGAGGCGTCGGCCAACTCGTCCGCCAGCTCGCGGCGCGGGCCGCCCCAGCGCTGCCACCAGGCGCGCCCAAGTGCCTGCTGCGCAGCCTCGCGCCGCGCCGCCACCGGTTCGACAGCCACGGACGCAGCCTGCGGATAGCGCTGCTCGAGCAGGGCCTGGGCGGCCAGCCCGCCGCGCACCGGCTCCCAGTGGGCCCAGCGCTGCGGCGCGAGCCGGATCCATTCGAGCCGCTGCGCCATGCGCCGCGCGATCTCCTCGTGCAGCCAGGGCGAACGCGGCGGCGCCGCGCGGGCCCAGCGGGCAGCAGCGATCGGGTCGATCGTGGGAGGGGAGTCGGCGCCGGGCACGGGAGGCGAAAGTATATTGACCGGCATGTTCATGGAGCTGCTGCAGGGCCTCTCGGCGTCTGCCCCGGCGCGCTGCGAGGTCTGCCGCGCGTGGCCGGCGCAGCCGCTGTGCGAAACCTGCCGCGCGCAGTTCGCCGCGCCGCGGCCGCGCTGCCGTCGCTGTGCACTCGCCCTGCCCGAGGGTGTCGAGCTGTGTGGCCGCTGCGCCGGCAACCCGCCGCCGCTCGACGCCTGCCACGCGGCGGTCAGCTACGGCTATCCCTGGGCCGGGCTGGTCGCCCGCTACAAGTTCTCGGGGCAGCCGGGATGGGCGGACGGCTTTGCCGCCCTGCTGGCCGCGCGCGAGCCGGTCCGGGACTGCCTCGCCGGCGCGGACCACGTGGTTCCGATGCCGCTGTCGCCGGCGCGCCTGGCCGCGCGTGGCTTCAACCAGGCGCACGAACTGGCCCGCCGTCTGGCTCCGAGCCGGGTAGCGCCCACGCTGGCCCTGCGCCTGCGCGACACACCGGCGCAGGCCAGGCTGGACCGCGAGGCCCGGCAGGCCAACATGCGGCAGGCCTTTGCGCTGGAACCGGCCCGCGCGCACGAGGCGAGGGGCCGGCGCATCGTGCTGGTGGACGACGTCATGACCAGCGGCGCCTCGCTGTTCGCTCTCGCCCGCGTGTTCCGGGAAGCCGGGGCTTCGCACGTGGCCGCCGTGGTGCTGGCACGCACCGAAGGGTAAGCACGTCGTGTTCCATATCGTTCTCGTCCATCCCGAGATCCCGCCCAACACCGGCAACGTCATCCGGCTGGCGGCCAACACCGGCTGCACGCTGCACCTGGTGGAGCCGCTGGGCTTTTCCATGGACGACCGCCTGCTGCGGCGCGCCGGGCTCGACTACCACGAATACGCGGAGCTGAGGCGGCATGCGGACTGGGATGCGCTGCTGGCGGCGGAGCGGCCGGACCCGCAGCGCATGTTCGCGCTCACCACCCGCGGCACGCGCCGCGTCCACGATGTCGGCTTCCGGCCGGGCGACTGGCTGGTGTTCGGCTCGGAGACCAGCGGCCTGCCGCCGGCGCTGCGGGAGCGGTTTCCACCGGGCCAGCAATTGCGCCTGCCGATGCGGCCCGACCAGCGCAGCCTGAACCTGTCGAATGCCGTCGCCGTGACCGTGTTCGAGGCCTGGCGCCAGAACGGTTTTGCCTGAGCGCAGCCTGCACACACTTTGCAGCAGACGGTTGCCGGCGGCCGGGCTTGAAGCAGCCGGCCGCTGCAGCCAAGTAAAGATTCGACCTGGCCCGTTCGGTCGGCCTGTCGAGACACTCCCTTGCGGCCCGCGCCCCGTGCGCGGGCTTTTTTCTGGCCCTCGCCTCAGGCGTAGCGGCGGGCGATCGACTCGGCGATGCAGGCCGGCTTGTCGGCGCCCTCGAGTTCCACCGTCACCTTCCAGGTCATCTGCATGCCCCGGCCTTCGATCGGCTCGCAGGCCAGCAGGAACAGGTGCCCGCGAACGCGGCCCCCGACCGGCACCGGCGTGGTGAAGCGGACCTTGTTGAGTCCGTAGTTCACGCCCATGCGCGTGCCTTCGATGCGCAGCGCCGTTTCGAACATCCTGGGCAGCAGCGAGAGGGTCAGGTAGCCGTGGGCGATCGGCCCGCCGAAGGGGCCGGCCTTGGCCTTTTCCACGTCGACGTGGATCCACTGGTGGTCGCCGGTCGCCTCGGCGAACAGGTTGACCTGCTCCTGGGTGATGGTGAGCCAGTCGCTGACGGCGACTTCCTGGCCGACCAGGCCGGCCAGTTCTTCGAGGGAGGCAATGATTCTCATGGGACGCGGTTTCGGCAGGGACACGAAGCAGCGGCCCTGTGAGGGGCCGCGCGACCAGCGCCAACTCTAACCGGCCAGCCCGGCCATGGCCGTCCTGCACGGGACGCGCGGCGCGGGCTGCGCACCCGCGCCGGCGCTCACCGTCAGGCCGCGCCGCCCAGCACCTCGCCGAACAGCACCCACTGCTTGCCGTCGAAGCGGGCCAGCTGGGCCTGCTCCACCGGCGCATGGTCGGTCGGGCTGGTATTCATCGAGATGCCCGGCAGCAGCAGCCCGGGCTTGAAATTCTTGATGGACTCGGCTTGCCGGCGGATGTTGTCGCGCGAGAAATCGGTGCCGCACTGCTTGAGCACCTGCACCATCAGTTCCGCGGCGAGCACGGCGTAGATGTTGCTGGCATCGGCGACGTTGCCCTCGCGGTAGTACTTGCCCATGAAGCCGCGCCACTTGAGCATGGCCGCGTCGTCCTTCCACTGCGGGTCGTTGGCGTCCTTGTAGTAGTTCACCGTGACCAGGCCCACCGACTTGTCCAGGCCGGCCGGCGTCAGCACCGAACCGACCGACGCGCCCACGTTGTTCAGGATGTGCAGCGGCTTCCAGCCCGAGTCGGCCACCTTGCGCACCGCCTGCGCGGCGAACTTCGGGGTCGTGATATTGATGAAGGTGTCGGCCCCCGAGGCCTTGAGCGTGAGGATCTGCGAGTCGACCGTGGGGTCCGTCACCTCGTAGGTCTGCTCGGCCACGATCATCTTGGCCTTGTCGCCCTTGAGCACGTTCTTGACGCCGGCCAGCACGTCCTTCCCGTAGTCGTCGTTCTGGTACAGGATCGCGATCTTCGCGCCGGGCTTGTTCTTCAGCAGGTACTGCGCGTAGATCTCGCCTTCGGTCTGGTAGCTCAGGTTCATGCCGAAGGTCCAGGGGAAGTTCTTCGGGTCGTTCCACTTGGTCGCGCCGGTCGCCACGAACAGGTGCGGCACCTTCTTCGCGTTCACGTACTTGTGGATCGCCGAGTTGCTGGGCGTGCCCAGCGTCTGGAACAGCGCCAGCACCTCCTCCTGCTCGACCAGCTTGCGCACCTGTTCCACGGCCTTGGGCGGGCTGTAGCCATCGTCGACCGAGACCAGGTTGATCATCCGGCCGCCGATGCCGCCGTTCTCGTTGATCATCTTGAAGTAGGCCTGCTGGCACTTGCCGATGGTGCCGTAGGCCGACGCGGGGCCGCTGTAGGGCATGGTCTGCCCCAGCTTGATCTCCTTGGCCTGCGCCAGGGCGCGCAGCGGCAGCAGCGAGGCGCCGACGGCGGCGCCGGCACCCAGCACGATGGAACGGCGGGGAATCCGAGTGGTGGTCATGGTGCTTCCTTTCGAGTCACACAGTCACGCTTGCACACAAGCGGCCGCGAGGGTCGCTACCGGTTTGCCAGCCGGTGCCGCACGAGCCGTACCAGCCCGGCGACGCCCGAAGGCATGAGGTACATGAATCCGATCAGGAACACGCCGTAGATCGCCCACGGCGCCGCCTTGGAGATCTGGTCGGCGATGTTGGGGACGAACTGGATGAACAGCGCGCCGTACAGCGCGCCCGAGATCGACGCCAGCCCGCCCACCACCAGGCCCACCAGCAGCGACAGCGACAGGAAGATCGAGAAGGAGTCGGGCGAGGCGAACTGCACGGCGATGGCCGACAACGCGCCGGCCACTCCCGTGTACAGGGACGAGACGCCGAAGGTCAGCGACTTGTACAGCGCGGTGTTCACGCCCATGGCCTGGGCCGCGATCGGCTGGTCGCGGATCGCCACCAGCGCGCGCCCCACCCGGCCGCGCAGCAGGTTCCAGCCGGCCCAGAACAGCAGCACGGTCCAGGCCAGCGTGAAGAAGTACAGCCACTGGTCCTGCGACAGCGGGATCCACGAGGGCGGATCCGGCTTGATGATCACCACGCCCATGGAGCCACCGGTCCAGTGTTCGAGCGCCTTGTGCTTGAGGATCTGCGGCATCGCCACGCCGAGCGCGAAGGTCGCCAGCGCCAGGTACAGGCCTTCCAGCCGCAGCGCGGGCAGGCCGAACAGGAAGCCGGCCACCAGGCACACCAGCCCGGCCACGGGGATCGCCGCCCAGTAGCTCAGGCCCGCGTGCTCCATCAGGATCGCCGCCGTGTACGCGCCGATCGCGAAGAAGGCGCCATGCCCCAGCGAGATCTGGCCGTTGTAGCCGGTCAGCATGTTCAGCCCGAGCAGCGCGATCGCGTAGGCCAGCGCCAGCGTGAGCTGGAACACCTGGTAGTTGCCCAGCACGAAGGGCAGCGCGCAGGCGAGGATGCCCAGCAGCGCCAGGCCGACCACCTTTCGGCGCGCGGCCGGCAGCGCCGGGCGACCCGGCAGCGCCGCCCCGCGGCCCGGCATGGCCGAAACGGAGGGAGGTGTATCCATGCTGCTCATACGCGCGCCACGTGCACCTTGCCCAGCAGCCCGGATGGCCGCACCACCAGCACCGCCACGATGATCACCAGGGCCACCGTCAGCTTCAGTTCGGTGCCGAGGTAGACGCCGACCACGTTCTCCAGCACGCCGACCAGGAAGCCGCCGAGTACCGCGCCGCCGGGGCTGTCGATGCCGCCGAGCAGGGCGCCGGCGAAGGCGTACAGCAGGATGCCGCCCATCATGTTGGGCTCCAGGAACACGATGGGAGCGACCATGATCCCGGCCACGGCACCGATGGCCGAGGCCAGCCCCCAACCCAGCGCCAGCATCCAGCCCACGCGCACGCCCACCAGCCGGCTCGACACCGGGTTCTGCGCCGCCGCCCGCATGGCCAGCCCCAGGGGCGTGTAGCGGAAGAAGGCGAACACCAGCGCCAGCACGCCCAGCGTCACGGCCATGGATCCCATCTCGTGCGAGGACAGCAGCCGGTTGTCCAGGAAGCTGCCGGAGGGGAACGGGCTGGGGAAGGGCTTGATGGTGTAGGTGTAGATCCAGCCGGCCAGGCTGTTGAAGATCACCAGCAACCCGATGAAGACGATCACCACCGACAGCACGGGCGCGTTCTCCACCGGCTGGATGATCACGCGCTCGATCAGGATGCCGCCCACGAAGGCGATCGCCACCGTGAGGAAGAAGGCCACCCAGTAGGGCAGGCCGGCCTGCATCAGCGACCAGGCCAGGTAGGTGGCGAACATCGCCATCTCGCCCTGGGCGAAGTTCACCAGGTGGGTGGCCTGGTAGATCATCACCAGCGCCAGCGCCACGCTGGCGTAGATGCCGCCGGTGGCCAGCCCGGCAAAGATCTGGTGCAGCAGCAGTTCCACGGGTCGCCGGTCCTTTCAGTAGCCCAGGTAGGAGCGCCGCACCACTTCGTCGTTGCGGATGGATTCGGCGCTGCCGGAGATCACCACCCGGCCGGTCTCCAGCAGCCAGGCGTGGTCGGCCAGCTTGAGCGCCAGCGACGCGTTCTGCTCCACCAGCAGCATGCTGGTGCCTTCGGCCCGGTTGATCTCGCCGAGGATCTCGAACAGCTCCTGCACCACCAGCGGCGCCAGCCCGAACGAGGGCTCGTCGAGCAGCAGCAGGCGCGGCCGCAGCATCAGGGCCCGCGAGACCGCCAGCATCTGCTGCTCGCCGCCGGACAGCGTGCCGGCCTGCTGCCGCAGGCGCTCGCGCAGGCGCGGGAAGTAGCGGTAGATGCGCTCGAAGTCGGCCTGCACCTGCTCGCGGTCGCGCCGCGTGTAGGCGCCCAGCCGCAGGTTCTCCTCCACCGTCAGCTCCATGAAGGTGCCGCGGCCGTCCGGCACGTGGGCCACGCCCATGCGCACGATGGACTCGGTCGGCTTGCCGTCGATGCGCTCGCCGCCCAGCAGGATCTCGCCCTGGGTGCGGACCATGCCGCAGACCGCGCGCAGGGTGGTGGTCTTGCCGGCGCCGTTGGCGCCCAGGATGGTGGAGATGCCGCCCTGCCGCACCTCGAAGGCGATGCCGTGCAGCACGCGCGTGGGGCCGTACTGCGCGTGCAGGTCGCGCACCTGGAGCAAGGGTGCGGTCATGCCGCCGCCTCCACGCCCAGGTAGGCGCGCACCACGTCGGGATCGGCCTGCACTTCGGCGGGGGCGCCGTCGGCGATCTTGCGGCCGAAGTCCAGCGCGATCACCTGGTCGGACACGCGCATGACCAGGTTCATGTGGTGCTCGACCAGCAGGATGGTCAGCGAGAGCTCCGACTGGATGCGCCGCAACAGCTGGCGCAGCTCGTCGACTTCCTCGTGATTGAGGCCGGCGGCCGGCTCGTCCAGCAGCAGCAGCTTGGGGCTGCTGAGCAGGGCACGAGCGAACTCGACCCGCTTCTGGGTGCCGAAGGTCAGGTCGGAAACGGGGCGCTGCGCCACCGGCCCCAGTTCCAGCAACTCGATCATGCGGTCGGCCTGCTGGCCCAGCGATCGTTCCTCGCGGCCGACGGCCGGCAGCCGCAGCGCGTTGGACAGGAAACCGGTGGCCGTGCGGCAGTGTCCGCCCACCATGACGTTGTCGCGCACGCTCATGGTGCGGAACAGCGCCAGGTTCTGGAACGTGCGGCCTATGCCCAGCGCGGCGATGCGGTGCGGCGGATGCGCCTGCAACGGCCGCCCTTCGAACAGGATGCTGCCCTCGCTGAAACCGTACAGGCGCGACAGGCAGTTGAAGAGGGTGGTCTTGCCGGCGCCGTTGGGCCCGATCAGCCCGGCGATGGTGCCGGCGCGGACCGAGAACGACACTCCATCCAGCGCGGTGATCCCGCCGAAGCGGACCGTCACGCCGCGTACGTCGAGCAGTGGCTGGTCAGCGGCAAGGAGCATCGTACGGATGGGCTAGCACTTTGGTTGAAGTCCGTTTATGGAACCGCAGCGCCCCTGCAAACAACCGTGTTAACCCGGCGCACCCATGTCGCTTCGGCGTCAGCAAGCCAGGCTCATCGGCGTGCAGGCCCGGCGACCGCTTGCATTCGTACAAATCCATTCGGCGCGAAGCGTTGCGCGCCCGAGGGGAAACCCTCGGTCCAGGGCCGACTTCGTGGCGGCCCTCAGCGCGCGAACCGTTCGCGCAGCTTGAGCTTCCAGAACTTTCCGGTGGAGGTGCGCGGGACCGCCTCCAGCCATTCGTAGCGGTCCGGCAACTGCCACTTGGCGAAGCCCGACTTCAGCAGGTGTGCCTGCAGGTCCTCGACCGTGACGGCGTGGTTGGGCTTCTTCACGGCACAGGCCAGCGGCCGCTCGCCCCACTTCTCGTCGGGCACCGCGATCACCGCCGCTTCGGCGATGCCGGGGTGGGCCATGATGGCGTTCTCCAGGTCCACGGAGCTGATCCACTCGCCGCCGGACTTGATCAGGTCCTTGGTGCGATCGGTGATGCGGACGAAGCCGAGCGGGTCGACCGAGGCCACGTCGCCGGTGCGCAGCCAGCCGTCGCCGGTGAACTTGTCCGCCTCTACTGGTACCTCGTGGTAGCAGCCCGTGATGAAGGGGCCGCGCACCTGGATCTCGCCCACGCTCTTGCCGTCCCAGGGCTGGTCGCCGCCGTCGTCGCCCTGCACGCGCAGGTCCACCAGCGGCACCGGCACCCCCGCCATGGCGGCCCGGCGGTAGCGCTCGTCGAGGTCGGCCCCGCGCAGTTCGGCGCGCGGATAGGAGATGGTGCACACGGGCGAGGTCTCGGTCATGCCCCAGCCCTGCAGGATCCAGATGCCGTGCTTGTCGAAGGCGCGGATCAGCGCCTCCGGCACCGCGGCGCCGCCGACCAGCGAGCGCATGCCCCTGGGCAGCTGCCAGCGCCCGTGGTTGGGCGAGTCCTTGGCCAGCGAGGCCTCGTAGGCCTGGATCAGCGCCATCCAGATGGTCGGCACGCCCAGGGCCAGTGTGGGCGGCTCCTGCTGCATCAGGTCCAGCAGGTCGTCCGGGTGCAGGTGCGGCCCGGGGAAGACCATCTTCACGCCCATCATCACGGCGCCATAGGGCATGCCCCAGCTGTTGGCGTGGAACATGGGCGTCACGGGCAGCACGACGTCGGTGCCGCGCAGCCCCCAGAAATCGCCCAGGCTGGCCACCAGCGTGTGCAGCACGGTGGAGCGGTGCGAATAGGCCACGCCCTTGGGCCGCCCGGTGGTGCCGGACGTGTAGCACATGGCCACCGCGTCGTTCTCGTCGTGCGGCACGTAGTCGAAGCCGTCCGGGTCGGCATCGGCCAGCAGCGCCTCGTAGTCCTCGAAGCCCTCCGCCACCGGCTGGCCGGAAAACGGGACCACGATCACGCGCTCGAAGCGGTGCAACGCCGCGAACTGCCGGTACAGCGGAAGCAGCACGTCGTCGACCAGCAGGAAGCGGTCCTGGGCGTGGCCGGCGATCCAGCCGATCTCGTCGGGCGAGAGCCGCAGGTTCAGGGTGTGCATGACGCCACCCGCGGCCGGTATACCGAAATAGGCCTCCAGGTGGGCATGGTGGTTCCAGCAGAGGGTGGCCACCCGCTGCCCCTTCCTCAGGCCCAGCTTCTGCAGGGCACTCGCCAGCGACCGGGTGCGCCGGTAGAACTCGCCATAGCTGTGGCGGCGCAGCGACTTGTCGGGCAGGCGCGAAACGATCTCGTTGCCGGCGAACAGCCGACCCGCGCGCTCCAGCAGGTGGTTCAGCGACAGCGGCACTTCCATCATCGTGGTCTTCATGGCGTCTCTCCTGCGAGGAAGGGCCACTGTAGGCGGCGCGTGCCGGGCCAGCCATACGGGTGGGCCCGAATCCGGATGCATCCGGTTACACCGGCCACAGCGTGCCGCGGCCGCTCACTAGGATGGCGCGCATGCCGATCCGCTGCAGCGTGCTGCTGGCCTCCGCCGCCCTGGCGCTTGCCGCCCAGGCGCAGACCATGCCTGCGCCGGAGGACCCGCCGGCGCCTCGTGCCGTGCCCAGCCGCCCCAGCGTGCCCAGCACCCCCATGACCGCCGGAGCGCCCCTGCCGGCTCAAGCCGCGCCCGTCGCCGGCGTGGACCGGCCACGCACGCAGCTGCTGGGCGGCGGCTCGTTCGGCTCGGCCGAACTCGAGGGCGCGCTCAATACCGGGACACCGCCGGCCTGGAACCGCAAGTCCGGTCCGCTCAAGGTCTGCCCGCCCGGGCTGGAGAACCGCGACAACGTGTGCGTCGCGCCGGCAGGCCGCATCCTGTCGAACTGAGCTTAGCGGGCTTCGCCGGCCCCGGCAGTCATGCGCCGGCGAATGTTGCTGACTGCCCACGCAGGTAAGCATTCGATTCGGATGAGCTGGCCCGTCAACGCGATGGGAAACTCGACCGTTGCGACAGGCAGCCATAGTCGAGCTGCCGTCGCAGTACCGGATCCAGCCCACCCCAGCAGTCCCCGTCGCCGCCGGCCTCGCGCCGGCCCTTGCGGCGGTCCACCCCCGATGTCCCCCTCCCTGACCCTCGATCGACCGGACGCCCGGCCGCCCGTCCTGCACGAAACCCGCGCCATGGTCCGGCGCGCCCTGCCCTGGCTGCACGGGTTCGGCCGGCCGATCGCCAAGGTCCTCGGGCTGGCCCTGCTGCTGGCGGCCATCAGCGCGGCGGCGCCGCTGGCCGTGATGGGCCTGGTCGACCGACTGGGTCAGGTGGCCGCGGAACCCGCTTCGGTCGGACCGGGAACCGGCCGCGCCATCCTGTTCGCGCTGGCGCTGGTCGCCGCGGCCGAACTGGCGCCGGTCTGGCTGTCCCGCCTGCTCGAGACCCGCAGCTGGCGGGTCCGGCTGGACCTGGACTTCGCCCTGCGGCAGCGGGTCACCGCGCGGCTGCACCAGCTGCCCCTGTCCTGGCACCAGCAGCAGACGGTGGGCGCAACCGTCAGCCGGGTCAACACCTCCATCAACGGCTTCGTCAGCGCCGTCGCGGAGCTGGGCTTCAAGGCGCTGCCGGCCGCCTTCTACCTGCTGCTGGCGCTGGGCGCGCTGCTGCAACTGGACTGGCGGCTGGCGCTGGCGGTGTGCGCCTTCTCCCCGCTGCCGGCGCTGATCGGCATGCGCGCCGCACCGGAACAGGCGCAGCGCGACCGCACGCTGCTGGACCACTGGTCCGCCACCTTCGGCCGCTGGACCGAGGTGCTGGGCGGCATGCGCACCGTCAAGGGCTTTGCCATGGAGCACGCCGAGGAGCGTCGCTTCCTGCAGGCCGTGGCCCAGGGCAATGCACGGGTCAAGCGAGGCGCTCGGCGCGACGCCCGCACCGCGTCGCTGCAGGGCCTGTCGACCGCCGCGGCGCGCCTGTGCGTGGCGACCATAGGCGCGTGGCTGGTGCTGCGCGGCCACGGGACGGTGGGCACGCTGGTGGCGGCGCTGCAGTACGTGGGCGGCCTGTTCGCGCCCATCCAGGGGTTGACCAACGTGTATGCGACGTCGCGCCGCGCGCGCGTGTCGCTGGACAGCATAGGCGCCATCCTCGATGCGGCCGATCCGGTGGCCGACGCGCCCGGTGCGCGCGAGCTGGTGGTCACCCGCGGCGAGGTCGCGTTCGAGCGCGTCGGCTTCCACTACGGCGACGGCCGGCCGGTGCTGCGCGACGTGTCGCTGACGGTGGCGCCCGGCGAGACCGTAGCCTTGGTCGGCCCGAGCGGCTGCGGCAAGACCACGCTCATGTCGCTGCTGGAGCGGCTGCACGCGCCGACCGCTGGCCGCATCCGCATCGATGGCATGGACCTCGCCGGGTGCACCGGCCAGTCGCTGCGCAGCCAGGTCGGCACCGTGATGCAGGACGTGCACCTGTTCCACGACACCATCCTGGCCAACATCGCCTATGGCAGCGCCGAGGCCACGCGCGAGCAGGTCGAGGCGGCCGCCCGCGCGGCCAACGCCCACGAGTTCATCGAACGGCTGCCGGCCGGCTACGACACCGTGGTGGGCGAGCGCGGCGCCGGCCTGTCGGGCGGCCAGAAGCAGCGCATCGCCATCGCCCGCGCGCTGCTGAAGAACCCGCCCATCCTGGTGCTGGACGAGGCCACCAGCGCGCTGGACAACGAGAGCGAGGCGCTGGTGCAGGCCGCGCTCAAGCGCCTGACGCGCGGGCGCACCACGCTGGTGGTCGCGCACCGCCTCTCCACCGTGGTGGACGCCGACCGCATCGTGGTGCTGCGCGGCGGCCAGGTGGATGCCATCGGCACCCACGCGCAGCTGATGACCCAGGACGGCTACTACGCCCGCCTGTTCCAGTCGGCGTCCCGCGGCGGCAGCCAGCCCAAGGTCAAGGCAGCCACTCGGGTTCGGCACCCGGCGCGCGCGACACGGCGGCCCGCTCGCTGAGCACCGGCGTGCCCGGCAGCGGGTGCATGAAGGCCGGGTGCAGCTCGGGAATGCCGTCGGGATAGAAGCGTTCGGGCCCCAGCGGCGGCAGGGTCCTCGCCACCGGCGGCGGTGCCGCCACGGCGGCACGGGCCGACCGGGCGGTGAGCGGCGCCTTCTTCGTCAACGCCTTCTTCGTGGGCACCTTCGCGGCCGCAGCCGCCTTCCCGGGCCGTTGCTTGCGCGCCAGCGAGGGCTTGCGGGCCGCATCCGCCCGGCGCGAAACCCGGGACTTCTTCTTCACGACCCCTCGCTGGGTCGAGGCCTTCGGCTTGGCCTTGCCCGCCTGTTCGGCAACCGGCGAGGGCTGGGCCGCCTGCGCGTGCGCAGGCCCGGCGGCCAGCGCGGCGCAGGCGATCGCCACCGCCAGCAGGCCGGCCGCCCTCGTCAACTGAAGCTTGCTTGCAGACATCGTCGCTGCCTCCCCGCGCGCTGCTCTCGATTCACCGGTCCGGCGGAGCCGGTTCGAAGCCCTGCTCGGTGCGCCGCGCGCGCGGCAGTGGCTCCATGGGCGGCAGGCTGCTCACCTCGGGCGGTCCGCCCATGGTGGCCGTGACCGGCGCGGTCACCGCCGACTCGGCCACCCTCGCGGGGGTGGGCCCGGGCAACACGCGGCGGATGATGGACACCGACCTCGGAGCCGCCAGCGAACCGTCGAATCCGCCGCCGGGGCCACCCGAAGAGCCACCGACGCCCGCGCCCACGCCGACGCCGCCGACCCCGCCCACGCCGCCGGGTCCGCCGGGCCCCCCGCCACCGCCGCCTCCTCCACCGCCGCCGCCCCCTCCGCCGCCGACGCCGCCTTGGGCGACAGCGCCCGGGTGCCACGCGAGCCCGCCCGCGGCCGTCGCGATGGCGACGAGCAGCGTGGCCAGCATCCTGCCTGCGCGTGCGTTCATGGTCTGCCTCCCAGTTCGGCCGTCATGTTCATCCTTTGCAACGGCCGGGCTGGTCGGACTTCGTCCTACACGCCTGTCGGCGGGCCCTTGCGCTGGCTTGCGGGCCGACGCAACCGTGGCAGCGCCCAACCCCACGGGCCTGGAACCGCGACCTACCATCGCCCATGGCCGTCGCCTCCGCCCGTCCCGCGCCGCTCGGCTTTGCCGACGGACAGCTCGAGACGCTCAAGTGGATCGGCATGGCGAGCATGTTCTGCGACCACATCGGCCGCCACCTGCTGGGCCTGCCGCACGAGAGCTGGGCCTTCATCCTGGGCCGGCTGGCGTTCCCGCTGTTCGCGCTGGTGCTGGCGCTGAACCTCGCACGCGAGGGTGACCGGCGGGCGCGCTGCGCCCGCGCGACGACGCGGCTGCTCGCGTGGGGCGCGGTCTCCGTGCTGCCCTCGATCTGGGCGCGCGGCGACCCGGCCATGCTCAACGTGCTGTTCACGCTGGGGCTGGGCGCCGCGCTGTGCTGGATGCTGGAAAGCCCGGCGCACCCGGCCTGGCGCGCGCTGGCCTGCGTCGCCATCGCGGGCGCCAGCTGGTTCGTGGAATTCGGCACCGGCGGCGTGTTCCTGGTCGCGGCCGGCTACCTGTATGCGATCCAGCGCGGCGCCGGACTGGCGACGGTGGTCGCGCTGCTGGTGCTGGCGACCGCCTGGCTGAACGCGATCTTCGGCGGCTGGCCGGCCTTCTTCGGCACGCTGGCCAGCCTGGCGGTGGCCGGGCTCGTGCGGCTGCTGCCGCTGCACATGCCGCGCTGGCAGCTGCTGTTCTACCTTGTCTATCCGACGCACCTGGCCCTGATCGGCGCGCTGAAGGCGGCGTAGGGTCTGTCCCATCCCGCGACCCTTGGCGCTTGGCTTATATTGATCTTCGGCAATATTTGAGCCGAGGAGAGTCCGTCCATGCCCGCCTTCATCCGCCGCCTGCTCGTCCTTTCGACCCTGTTGTCGTTCGGCGCCTTCGCCTGGGCCCAGGACAAGGTGGTCTACCACTTCGACGACACCCAGGCCCAGGCCACCAAGGGGCTGCGCAACATCCGCAACCACCTGGACGTGGCGCCGGACACCAGGATCGTCGTGATCACCCATGCCGACGGCATCGACATGATGATGGAAGAGGCGCGCGACAAGAAGAACCCGAACATCGACTACGCATCGCTGATCAACGCCTTGACCGCACGCGGCGTGCGATTCGAGGTCTGCGAGATCACCATGCGCAACCGCGGCATCGGCAAGGACAAGTTCATCCTGGACGCCGAGTTCACGCCCTCCGGCGTCGTGCGGCTGGGCCAGCTGCAGACGCGCGAAGGCTACGCCTACATCAAGCCCTGAGCGCCATGCCCACGGTCCGCGCCCGCAAGTCCCCGGCCGTCGAGTCGGACGAGGTGTTCGAGATGGCGGCGGAGGTCTTCCGCGTCATGTCGGCGCCCATGCGCCTGAAGATCATCAGCAGCCTGTGCAACGGCGAGAAGAACGTCAGCGAGCTGCTGGCGGAGATCGACACCACGCAGCCCAACATGTCGCAGCACCTCAACACGCTGTACCAGGCCGGGGTGCTGGGCAAGCGGCGCGAGGGCGTGCAGATCTACTACCGCATCGTCAACGACCGGGTGGTCACGCTGTGCCGCGCGGTCTGCACCCAGATCGCGATCGAAGCCGACGTCGCACGCTGAAAGGAAGTCCCATGTCGTTCCGTCGGGCGCGGCGCCTGTTGCTGGCCGCCGCGCTGGGCACCGCCCTGCAGTCCCTTGCCCAGCCGCCGTCCCTGCCGCCGATGGCGCCGCAGCAGGTGTCGCCCTCCGCCTGGTACGTGCAGGGCCAGTCGGCGCTGGGCTCGCCGGCCAACGGCAACTTCATCTCCAACGCCGGCTTCGTGGTCACGCCCGCTGGCGTGGTCGTCATCGACGCGCTGGGTTCGCCGGCGCTGGCCGAGCGCCTGCTGGCCGAGATCCGCAGGATCACGCCGCAGCCGGTCACCCACATCATCCTGACCCACTACCACGCCGACCACATCTACGGCCTGCAGGCCTTCAAGGCCGCCGGCGCCCGGGTGCTGGCGCACCAGCGGGGGCGCGAGTACCTGCAGTCCGACACCGCGCGGCTGCGCCTGCAGGCCTCGCGCACCGAGCTGGCGCCGTGGATCGACGAGAAGACACAGATGGTGGCGGCCGACGAGTGGCTGGACGGCCCGCGCGAGCTGGTGGTCGGTGGCGTGCGCCTGCGCATCCTGCCGGTCGGCCCGTCGCACACGGCCGAGGACGTGGTGGTCCACCTGCCGCAGGAGCAGGTGCTGTTCGCCGGCGACATCGTGTTCCGCGGCCGCATTCCCTTCGTGGGCCAGGCCGACAGCCGGCGCTGGATCGCGGCGCTGGACGAGGCACTCAAGCTCGAGGCGCAGGTGCTGGTGCCCGGCCACGGCCCGCACTCGAGCCAGCCGCGCCAGGACATGGAACTCACGCGCGACTACCTGCTGCACCTGCGCAAGGTGATGGGCGAAGCCGCACGCAACCTCGAACCCTGGGAAGACGCCTACAAGGCGGCCGACTGGAGCCGCTTCGAGAAGCTGCCGCTGTTCCAGGCCGCCAACCGCATGAACGCCTACAACACCTACCTGCTGATGGAGCAGGAGTAGGGATGAGCCTGCGCCGTCGCGAGCTGCTGGGCCTGCCGCTGCTGGCGGCCGGCGGGCTCGCGCGCACCGCCACCTTGCCGGCACCCCGCTCGCTGGCCGAGGAGCTCGACCGGGCCTTGGAGGCGCGCCGGCCGCTGCTGGTCATGGCCAGCCTGGACGGCTGCCCGTTCTGCAAGACCGTGCGCGACCATTTCCTGGCGCCGTTGCGCACCGACACCGGCCAGCCCATCGTCCAGCTCGACATGGGCAGCGCGCAGGCCGTGGCCGACTTCGACGGCCGCTCCCGCACGCATTCGCAACTGCTGCGCGAGTGGGGGGTCGGCGTGGCGCCTTCGGTGCTGTTCTTCGGGCGCGGCGGCCGCGAGGTGGCCGAGCGGCTGGTGGGTGCATCCATCCCCGACTTCTACGGCGCCTACCTCGACCAACGCCTGGCCACGGCGCTCAAGCGCATCGCCGGCTGACGCCTCAACTTCGCGCGTGGGTCGGAAGTACGCGCAGGGACCCGGAAGTACTCAGCCGCGCGGCCCGAAGCAGCCCGCGCTAGGCGTAAACCCCGAGGCCCGCCCTGACGAACATCAATATATTTGTCAATCTGCATATATCGATAACACGACGATGAACACCGGCCGCGTGCGCAAGGCGCCCGAGAACTTCCTGGATGTCCCCGGCATCCACCGTGTCGCCGCGGAGGCGCGCCAGGGCCGGCGCGACTTCCTGCGAGGCGCCTTCGCAGCCGCGGCGGCGGGCACCGCCACGATGGCCGCCGGCGCGACAGCCGCGGCCCGGGGCGACGCCAACATCCTCGAGCTGCCCGCGCACAGCACCGGCCTGGGCCGGCCGGTGGTCACCGACGGCTACGGCAAGCCCTCGCAGTACGAAGCCAACGTGCAGCGGCGCCAGAGCCCGGGCCTGACGCAGACCCGCCAGGCCTCGGTGTCCTTCGCCCCGCTGCAGTCGCTGTTCGGCATCGTCACCCCCAGCGGCCTGCACTTCGAGCGCCACCACCAGGGCTGGTGGGACATCGACCCGTCCAAGCACCGCTTCATGGTCAACGGCCTGGTGAAGTCGCCCAAGGTGTTCACCATGGACGAGCTGATGCGCCTGCCCTCGGTGTCGCGCTTCCACTTCATCGAGTGCGGCGCCAACACCGGCATGGAATGGGGCAACGTCGCCGTGCCGACCTGCCAGTACACGCACGGCATGCTGTCGTGCAGCGAGTTCACCGGCGTGCCGCTGATCACGCTGCTGGAGATGGCCGGGGCCGACCTGAAGAAGGGCCAGTTCGTGCTGGCCGAGGGCGGCGACGGTTCGTCCATGACGCGCACCATCCCCATGGGCCTGGTGCGCTCGGGCGAGGTGCTGGTGGCCTACGGCCAGAACGGCGAGATGCTGCGCCCGGAGAACGGCTATCCGCTGCGACTGGTGGTGCCCGGCGTGCAGGGCGTGAGCTGGGTCAAGTACCTGCGGCGCGTCGAGGTGGGCGACCAGCCCTACGGCACCAAGGACGAGACGGTGCACTACGTGGACCTCATGCCCGACGGCCAGCACCGCCAGTACACCAGCATCCAGGAGTGCAAGAGCGTGGTCACCACGCCCTCGGGCGGCCAGGTGCTGCTGGACAAGGGCTTCTACAGCATCACCGGGCTGGCCTGGTCCGGGCGCGGCAAGGTCAAGCAGGTGGACGTCTCGGTCGATGGCGGCCGCAACTGGCGCGTCGCGCGGCTGCAGGAACCGGTGATGAGCAAGTGCCTCACGCGCTTCTCGCTCGACTGGGTGTGGGACGGCAAGCCCGCCATCATCCAGAGCCGCGCCCGCGACGAGACCGGCTACGTGCAGCCGAGCTACCGGCAATTGCGGGCGGTGCGCGGCACGCGCTCGATCTACCACAACAACGCGATCCAGTCCTGGCTGGTCGAGGAAAGCGGGGAGGTGAAAAATGTCCAGCTGGGCTGATCACCTGCAGCGCCCCTGGGCGTTCACCGCCGCGGCGATCCTGCTGTCGCTGGCGGCCGCCAGCGCCCTCGCCGGCACGGCCCGCTTCACCGGCATCGGCCGCGACGCCACGCCGGCGGAGGTCAAGGCCTGGGACATCGACGTGCGCCCCGACTTCCAGGGCCTGCCGGCCGGCTCCGGCAGCGTGGACAAGGGCCAGCAGGTCTGGGAGGACAAGTGCGCGTCCTGCCACGGCGTGTTCGGCGAATCCAACTCGGTGTTCAACCCGCTGGTGGGTGGCACGAGCAAGAGCGACGTCGAGTCGGGCCGCGTCGCCAACCTGCAGCGCAACGACTATCCCGGCCGCACCACGATGATGAAGGTGGCCACCGTCTCCACGCTGTGGGACTACATCAACCGCGCCATGCCCTGGGACCGGCCCAAGTCGCTGTCGGTGGAGGAGGTCTACGCGGTCACCGCCTACCTGCTCAACCTGGCCGACGTGGTGCCGGCCGACTTCACGCTGTCGGACCGCAACATCCGCGAGGTGCAGGCCCGCATGCCCAACCGCAAGGGCATGACCACGGCGCACGCCATGTGGCCGGGCCGCGAACTCGCCGGCACGGCCAAGCCCGACGTGGCCGGCAGCACCTGCATGAAGGACTGCCCGGTGGAGGCCAAGGTGACCTCGCTGCTGCCGGTGCACGCCCGCAACAACCACGGCAACCTGGCCGACCAGAACCGGCTGGTGGGCGCACAGCGCGGTGCGCAGACGGCGGATGCCCGCGCGGCCCAGCCGGCCGCCGCATCCGCGGACAAGGGCGCCAACGGCGCGGTCGGCGCCCTGCTGCAGAAGAACAACTGCACGGCCTGCCATGCCGCCGGCCAGCGCATCGTCGGCCCGAGTTGGGCCGAGGTGGCGGACCGGCACGCCGGCAAGGCGGATTACCTGGCCGGGAAGATCCGTTCCGGCGGCAGCGGCGCATGGGGCTCGATTCCCATGCCGCCGCAGTCGCTGGACGAAACGTCGGCGCGCCAGATCGCCGACTGGCTGGCGTCCGGGGCCAAGCCCTGAGCACGCGGGCAGGGGATATCCCCATGCCCAACTTGACTTTTGTACATTAGCCTGCGCTGATTGATCCGGAGAACCCCGATGAAGACCACCCGTCGACAGACCCTCCAGCAAAGTGCCGCCGTGGCGGCCCTGCTGGCCACCGCCGGCCTGCTGCCGCGCACCGCGCTGGCCTGGACGCCCGCCGCCTTCGAAGCCAAGACAGTGGCCGACGCACTCAAGGCCATGGGCGCCGGCGCCCCGGTCGAGAGCAAGGACGTGACGCTGACGGCGCCCGACATCGCCGAGAACGGCGCCGTCGTGCCCATGGGCGTGGCCACCACGCTGGCCAACGTCAAGCTGCTGGCCGTGCTGGTCGAGAAGAACCCCAGCCCGCTGGTCGCCCGCTTCGACGTCAACGAGTCGGTGGAGCCCAACTTCCTCACCCGCGCCAAGATGGGCCAGTCCTCCGACGTCTATGCGGTGGCGATCACCAACGACGGCAAGGCCCTCTTCAGCAAGAAGGAAGTCAAGGTCACCCTCGGCGGCTGCGGCGGCTGACTGCGCAACGAACAAGGAGCAGAGAACATGGCAGACCCGATGCGCATCCGCGCCCAGGCCAAAGGCAATGACGCCGTCGTCCGCGTGCTCATGAGCCACGAGATGGAGACCGGCCAGCGCAAGGACTCGTCCGGCAAGGTCATCCCCGCCTGGCACATCACCGACGTCACCGCGACCCACAACGGCAAGCCCGTGCTCAAGGCCGAATGGGGCCCGGCCGTGGCCAAGAACCCGTTCATGCAGTTCACGGTCAAGGGCGCCAAGGCCGGCGACAAGATCGCGGTGAGCTGGAAGGACAACAGGGGCGACACCCGGACCGACGAGGCCACGGTCAGCTGAATGGCCGCGGGATCGTCCTTCGCCCCGGTGTGAGGGCTAACCGAGAGGAGACACACAAATGATGAAGAGGACCCTCGCAGCCCTCGCCGTCGCCGGCCTCGCGTCCGGCATGGCGGCGGCGCAATCGAAGTCGACCACCGAGTCGATCGAGGAATACCGGGCCATGCTGGCCGACGGCAACCCGGCCGAACTGTTCGAGGCCAAGGGCGAGGCCCTGTGGAAGCAGAAGCGCGGGCCCAAGAACGCGTCGCTGGAACAGTGCGACCTGGGCAAGGGCCCCGGCGTGGTCAAGGGCGCGTTCGTCGAGTTGCCGCGCTACTTCGCCGACGTGAACAAGGTGCAGGACCTGGAGTCGCGCCTGGTCACCTGCATGGAGAAGCTGCAGGGCTTCGACGGCGCCGAGATCGCCAAGACCCCGTTCGGGCGCGGCGAGCAGGCCAATGTCACGGCGCTGGCCACCTGGATCGCCGCCGAGTCCAAGGGCATGGCCTTCAACCTGCCGCAGTCGCACCCGCAGGAGAAGGTGGCCTACGAGGTGGGCAAGCGCATGTTCTTCATGCGCGGCGGCACGCACGACTTCGCCTGCGCCTCCTGCCACGGCGAGGACGGCAAGCGCATCCGCCTGCAGGACCTGCCCAACCTGACCAGGAACCCGGGCGACGGCGTCGGCTTCGCGGCCTGGCCGGCCTACCGGGTGTCCAACGGCCAGATGTGGAGCATGCAGCTGCGCCTGAACGACTGCTACCGCCAGCAGCGCTTCCCCTACCCGCACTTCGGCAGCGACGCGCTCACCGCGCTGTCCACCTACCTGGGCGTCAATGCCAAGGGCGCCAAGTCCGCGGCACCGGCCATCAAGCGCTGAAGAAGGAGGAACGCGATGAAGACGATCAGCAAGACGTTCGCAGCGCTGGGGACCGTGGCCGCCGCCGTGGCGGTGGTGGGCTGCGCCAGCATGGCCGGCGGCGGCACGCCCAGCTCCGCCGAGCTGGACCGCATGGCGCAGGAGGCGGTCAAGGCCGGCTTCCGCGACCAGGGCATCGCCAAGGTCAGCCGGGTCACCGAGATCGACGAGACGCTGCGCCTGTGCAACGCCGCCGACGTCGCCGGCAAGCCGCTGGAGCCGGCCGTGGCCAAGCGCATCGAGGCCGAGAACCTCAAGACCATCAAGTGGCCCAGCGACGGCAAGTTCCTGGGCGACTGGAAGGAAGGCGAGAAGATCGCCCAGAGCGGGCGCGGCCAGACCTGGCGCGACAAGGCGGACGCGGCCAATGGCGGCAACTGCTACAACTGCCACCAGATCAGCAAGCAGGAGATCTCCTTCGGCACCATAGGCCCGAGCCTGTACAACTACGGCAAGCTGCGCGGCGTGAGCGATCCGGGCAGCGCCGCCGCCAAGCCGATCGTGGAATACACCTGGGGCAAGATCTGGAACGCCAAGGCCTACAACGCCTGCTCCAACATGCCGCGGGCCGGCCACATGGGCAACCTGAACGAGCAGCAGATCCGGCACATCATGGCGCTGCTGCTGGACCCGAAGTCGCCGGTGAACCAATGACCCGGCGCGGCTGACGGCACTCGCATCGAAGGGGGCGGAGGCGTGCTCGCTCTCCGCCCCCTTTTTCATGCGCGTGCGCCGGTCGCCACGCTCCACATCGATCCAAATTGAAGCCATGCATCTGAGCAAACGCGAATTCCTGCAGGTGCTGGCGGCAGCCGGCGTCGCCGGGATGGGACTGGGCCGCTGGGCCGAGGCCGACGCCGCCACCGCCGCCGACAAGCTGTACGACCTGCCGAAGTTCGGCAACGTCTCCTTCCTGCACATCACCGACTGCCACGCGCAACTGCAGCCGATCTGGTTCCGCGAGCCCAGCGTGAACCTCGGCATCGCCGACATGAAGGGCCGCCTGCCGCACCTGGTTGGCGAGCACCTGCTGAAGGCGGCGAAGGTGCCGGCCGGCTCGGCCGAAGCCTATGCCTTCAGCTGCGTCGACTTCGAGCAGGCCGCTCGCCGCTGGGGCCAGGTCGGCGGCTTCGCCCACCTGGCCACCCTGGTCAAGCGCATGAAGGCCAGCCGGCCGGGCGCGCTGCTGCTGGACGGCGGCGACACCTGGCAGGGTTCGGGCACCGCGCTGTGGACCAACGGCCAAGACATGGTCGACGCCTGCAAGCTGCTGGGCGTGGACGTGATGACCGGCCACTGGGAGTTCACGCTGGGCATGCAGCGGGTGCAGGAGATCATCGAGAAGGACTTCGCCGGCCGGGTCGACTTCGTCGCCCAGAACGTCAAGACCGCCGACTTCGGCGACCCGGTGTTCAAGCCCTACGTGATCCGCACCATCAACGGCGTGCCCTGCGCCATCATCGGCCAGGCCTTTCCCTACACGCCGATCGCCAACCCGCGCCACTTCGTCGCCGACTGGACCTTCGGCATCCAGGACGACAACCTGCAGAAGATGGTCGACGAGGCGCGCGGCAAGGGCGCGCAGGTGGTGGTCGTGCTCAGCCACAACGGCATGGACGTGGACCTGAAGATGGCCACCCGGGTGCGCGGCGTCGACGCCATCTTCGGCGGCCACACGCACGACGGTGTGCCGGTGGCCACGGTGGTGTCCAACGCGGGCGGCAAGACGCTGGTCACCAATGCCGGCTCCAACGGCAAGTTCCTGGGCGTGATGGACTTCGACGTGCGCGGCGGCAAGGTGCAGGACTTCCGCTACAAGCTGCTGCCCGTGCTGTCCAACGCGCTGCCGGCCGATGCGGCCATGCAGGCGCTGGTCACCAAGGTGCGCGCGCCCTACGAGGCCAAGCTGGCCGAGAAGCTGGCCGTGACCGAAGGCACGCTGTACCGGCGCGGCAACTTCAACGGCACCGGCGACCAGCTGCTGCTGGACGCGCTGATGGAGGTGCAGGGCGCCGAGATCGCGTTCTCGCCCGGCTTCCGCTGGGGCACCTCGCTGCTGGCCGGCGAGACGATCACGCGCGAGTGGCTGATGGACATGACGGCCACCACCTACTCGCACGCCACGGTCAACACCATGAGCGGCGAGATGCTCAAGACCGTGCTGGAAGACGTCTGCGACAACCTGTTCAACCCCGACCCCTACTACCAGCAGGGCGGCGACATGGTGCGCGTGGGCGGGCTGCAGTACACCTGCAACCCGCTGGCGGCCATGGGCCAGCGCATCACCGACATGCGCCTCGGCGGCAAGCCGATCGAGGCGGGCAAGCAGTACAAGGTCGCGGGCTGGGCGCCGGTGGCCGAAGGGGCCGACAAGGCCCCCGGCGTGCGCCCGGTGTGGGACGTGGTCGAGGACTGGCTGCGCGCCAACAAGGGCGTGGTCAAGCCGCGCAAGGCCAACGTGCCGACCATCGCCGGCGTGCTGCCCAACCCGGGCTACGTCGACGCGGGCTGAGCGTCGCACCCCGCTACAGCGGCCCCTGCAATCGCTACCATGGTGAGCATGACCTCCCCGCTCGTGCCACCCCCCAACCTGCCGTTCTTCGCCGACCTCCGCGTGCAGGTCGGCGCACCCATCGAGGTGGGCCGCACCCCGCGCGGGCTGCGCCGCATGATCCCGATCATCGGCGGCGACGCCCGCGGCGAGGGCTGGAGCGCGCGGGTGCTGCCGGGCGGCGCCGACTACCAGCTGGTGGTGAGCGACACCCTGGCCGAACTGCAGGCGCACTACGTGCTGGAGACCGACGCCGGCGACCGCATCTACGTGCACAACCACGCGATCCGGCAGGCGCCAGCCGAGGTCACGGCGAAGCTGGTGCGCGGCGAACCGGTCGATCCGGCGCAGGTCTATTTCCGCTGCTGGCCGACGCTGGAGACCTCGTCCGCCGCGCTGGCCTGGGTCAACGAGCGCCTGTTCGTGGGCAGCGGCGTGCGCCGGCCGCAGCAGGTGGAGATGACCTTCTTCGTGTTGGCCTGAACGGGCGCTTCAGCGCGGCTGCGGCTCGACGCTGCGCGCCTTCACGACCTCGATCAGTTCCAGCACGTCCTCGCCGCGGTCGACCCGCACCAGCAGACCCATGCACAGCAGCGCCAGGAAGCGCTGCGCGTGGGCCTCGCCGACCTCGGCCATCCCGTTGCACAGGGCGGTGTAGGCCCGGTCCAGTTCCTCGTCGGTCATGCCTGCACCCCCCTCGCGGCCAGTTCGCGCCGCACCGCGGCCAGGTCCTCGTCCGGCCAGCGGCCGAACACGTAGCCGTCCGGCCGCACCACCACCATCCGACCGCCCACCCCGTAGCGCTCGCGCGCCTGGCCGAGCGGATCGCCGCCGGCCGGGATGCGCACCCGGGTGAAGCCCTCGCGCTCGTCCACCCGCGCCGGACCATCGCCGTCGTCGAACACCACGGCCACGAAGCCGCGCCCGAAGCATTCGGTCAGGTGCCAGTCGCCCTGCCCCCCGCGCAGCAGCGCCTCCGGCGCCGGCTGGCCGGGGGCCGCCATGGCGGAGCGCCACTCACCGGTTTGCGGCCCGTTCAGCGGCGATCCCGTGTACGCGATGGGCGCCGACTGGCGCGGGTTGATCAGCGAGCGCACGCGCGGCTCATCGAGCGCCAGCCGCAAGGTGGCATCGCGCATCAGCGCGAATGCGAAGTTCGGCGGCGCCATGAACTCCGTGCTCTTGGCGCCGTAGGCCAGGTTCTCGTGGGTCGCATGGACGCGCTCCACCGAGTAGCTGTCCAGCAGCGCCGGATCGGCACGGCCCTGCAGCACCGCCGCCAGCTTCCAGGCCAGGTTGCCGGCGTCGTCCAGCCCTGAGTTGAGCCCGCGCACCCCGAAGATGGGCACCAGGTGTCCGGCATCGCCGGCGAACAGCACGCGCCCGTGTCGGTAGCTGGACAGGGTCAGGCACTTGGCGTTGTACATGGACGACCAGAGCATGCGCCAGGGCTCGGGCTCGCCGATCATGTCCAGGTGGCTCTGGATGCGCGGCAGGATGCTGGCCGGCTCCAGGGCCGCGGCGCCATCCTCGTCGTCGCGCAGCTGGTAGTCGATGCGCCAGACGTCGTCGGGCTGGCGGTGCATCAGCAGCGTGGAGCCGGGATTGGAAGGCGGGTCGAACCAGGCCAGCCGCTCCACCGGACGCTGCGTCTCCTGCACGATGTCGACGATGACGTAGCGGCCCTCGTACTGCATGCCTTCCAGCGCCAGCCCGAGCTGCTCGCGCACCGTGCTGCGGCCGCCGTCGCAGGCCACCAGGTACTGCGCCTGCACGCTCGCGCTGCCCTGCGGCCCCCCGATCTCCACCTGCACGCCGCCGGCATCCTGCCGCACGCCGACGACGCGGTGCGACCAGGCGACCTGCGCCGGCTGGCCGGCCAGCGCCTCGTGCAGGAACTGCTCCACGTAGTACTGCTGGATGTTGACCATGGGTGCGAAGCGCTGGGCCGGCTCGTGCGGCATCTCGAAGTGCAGCACCTCACGATCGCGCCAGAAGCTGCGCCCGCCGGTCCAGGGCAGCGCCTTGGCCTGCATCGCCGGGCCGGCGCCGGCCCAGGCCAGGATCTCCAGCGAGCGGCGCGAGATGCAGATGGCGCGGCTGCCGCTGCAGTACCCCTCGTCGGCCTCGACCACCAGCGACGCGATGCCGCGTCGCGCGAGCAGCGCGGCGCAGGCCAGCCCAACCGGGCCGCCGCCGGCGATCAGCACGGGAACCTGGGCAGGAAGGGCGGAAGTCATCGGCTGCGAGTATGCATGGCTCGCAACAACCCGGTCACTTCGGTGGACGCGGGGGGCGCCCCAGCGGCACGGCGGGATCCAGCCGGCGCTTGTAGTGCGCATAGCCCTGGTCGGGATCGGCCACGCCGGCCGGCCCGACGGCATCGGGCAGCTCCGACTGGATCGCCACGTGGCTGATGGCCTCGCCCGCGCGGCGGCGGGCACGCAGCGACTCGGCGAACCGGAGGGCTTCGCCCAGCGCCGCCGGCCCGAAGACGGCGTGGCGAGGCTGCGCAGCGTCGCCCGCGGCCTCCAGCCAGAAGACGACGATCACCTCAAGCCGCGGCCATCTGCTCGCAGGCTTCGGCGCAGCGACGGCAGGCCTCTGCGCACTGCTGGCAGTGGTCCATGTCGTGGCGCGCGCACTCCTCGGCGCAGGCGCGGCAGGCCTGCGCGCAGACACGGCACAGCGCCGGCGCGAATTCGCTGGCGCCGGCCATCAGCGCGACGGACACCTCGCACAGCTGGGCGCAGTCCATGTCCAGCGCGATGCAGCGGACCATGGCTTTCACGTCCGGCTCCTGCAGGCAGGAGGCGGCACAGTGCTGGCAGGCGACGGCACAGGCGTTGCAGGCCGCGATGCAGTCGAGATAGCGGGTCAGGGCATCGGACATGGCGGTGTTCTCTCCAAACCATCCAGCCTAGGCGCGCACGGCGGGATTGGTGTGGGGCCGAACGTGACAGCTGTTGCCGGTGTGCGTGTAGGGGCTGGGAGAAATCGGCCGCGGGCACCTTGGGCGACGCCTCCGCCCGAGAATGCGATGTGCCCTGTCCTGCCTGCCCCTGGGATTCGTCCGCAGCGCGCCATGGCCCCTGCTGAACCCCGCTTCGCGGCCGATGCCATGCTGGCGCGGCTGGCGCGCTGGCTGCGCGTCATCGGCTGGGACACCACGTTGGATCCCGCCTTGCCCGATCCCGAGCTGGTCCGACTCGCCGACGAGCAGGCCCGGCTGCTGCTCACCCGCGACCGGCACCTCCTGCGCGAGCTTCGCCCGCGCCGCGCCCTGCGCATCGAGCACGACGATCCGTTGCTGCAGCTCAGTCAGGTCGTGTCCGTGCTCGACCTGAATGCTCCGCCGGAGCTGTTCACCCGCTGCACCGTCTGCAACACGCCCCTGTCGCCGCCGCTGCCGGAAGCGCTGCGGATCGCCCTGCTCCCGCCCGACGTCCGCACGCTGCCCGGCGCGGCCCGGCAGTGCCCCGGGTGTGGCCGGCTGTACTGGCTGGGCTCGCACGCCCGCCGCATGCGCGAAGCCATAGAGCGCACGCTGCCGGGCTGGCTGGGCAGCGGCACCCGATGAGACGCCCTTCCGGTCCATCCGCGCTGTAAACAGGCCTCGGCAGCCTTTGCATCTCGACACGCATGTAAACGGCTGAGCCACCGCAAGATGCCGCGTCCGAACTGTCGAGCAGGAGGACGGCATGAACACAAGAACACGCGCCACCGTGGGCGGACTGGCCTGGCTGGCGATCGTTGCCGCCGGGCTGGTCGCTTGCGGCGGCGGGGGCGGTGCAGGCGGTGCCACGAACCCCAGCACCGGCACCGGCACCGGCAGCGTGCCGACCGGCAGCACCATCGCCACGGCACCCGGCAGCACCACGCTGCTGGGCAGCTGTGCGATGTTCCCGCCGGAGGCGGTCTTCAACACCCGCATCGACGACCCGGGGCGCTTCCCGGCCCATCCAGACAGCGCGCGCTGGATCGCCGCCATCGGCGGCGCCACGCCCTTCCGCGCCGACTGGTGGCTGGGCGAGGACCCGAACCAGCGCGATGCCTACTACGGGATGCCGGTCAACGTCGTCGAGGGCAGCGCGGCGGACACCGACTGGGCCGTCGTTCAGTACGACTTCAGCCCCTCGGGCGCGAGCAGCGAGGCGGGCTGGCCGCACGAGAGCGACTGCGCCGTTGCGGACGGCAGCGGCGGCCACACGCTGGCGCGCGGCTGCAGCAGCGTGCCGGCGGGCGAGCGCCGCTTTCCCTTCCCCATCAGCGGGCTGAAGAACGAAGGGGGCAATTGCAACGACCCCAACACCTGCGGCGACCACCACGTGCTGGTGGTCGAGCAGGGCGCCTGCCGGCTGTGGGAGGCCTTCGCCACCTACAAGCTGTCAGACCGCTGGTACACGCTGGCGAGCGCCGGCTGGGACCTGAAGTCGCTGGAGCTGCGGCCGGACGGCTGGACCGCGGCCGATGCCGCCGGCCTGCCGATCACGCCCTTCCTGGCCAAGGCGGCCGAGGCCGACAGCGGCGAGATCCGTCACGCGCTGCGCGTGACCTTCCGCGATGCCGTGCTGTCGCGCGGCTACACCTGGCCGGCCCGACACGGCGCCGGCGGCGACACGCCGGGCGGCATCCCGTTCGGCTCGGTGCTGCGCCTGAAGGCCGACTTCGCCATCCCCGAGCACTGGACGCCGCAGGCCAAGGCGATCGCCACCGCTGCCAAGCGCTACGGCCTGTACGTGGCCGACATCGGCATGGACTTCTACGTGCAGGGCGAGCCCAACGCGGCCTGGAGCGAGCAGATGTTCCGCGACCTGCGCGGCATCCCGCTGTCGGCGATGGAGTTCGTGGACCTGGGCGCCATCACCGGCGACCCGCGCTTCTCGCGCGATTCGATGGCCGCCAGCTGGTGAGGGCTCAGTCGCCCACCAGGACCGGCAGTTCGTCCATGCGGGTGAACACGTGGACGGCGCCGGCAGCACGCAGCGCGGCCGGCACGTCGTGGCCCGCCTCCGGCGGGCTGTAGCCGAACACGGTCGCGCCCGCAGCCGTGCCGGCGGTGACGCCGACGACGGTGTCCTCGACCACGGCGCATCGCTGCGGATCGGCGTCGAGCGCGGCGGCCGCGGCCAGGTACACGTCGGGCGCCGGTTTGGAGCGCGGCTGTTCGTGGCCGCTAAAGATCCGGCCCTCGAAATAGGGCATCAGGCCGCACTTGGCCAGTTGCAACTCCACCTTGTGGCGGTCGGCCCCGCTGGCGCAGGCCACGCGGCCGCCGAAGCGCCGGTGGATGTCGGCCACCGCGGGCACGGCGCCGGCTATCGGGCCCAGTCGCCGTTCGAGCTGCTCGTTGCGGCGCCGGCGGAACGCGGCCAGCCAGTCCTCGGTGAGCGGCCGGCCGGTGCGCGATTCGATCAGCCGGCGCTCGTCCTTCACCGCCTTGCCCAGGAACAGCCGCATGCAGTCGGCGGCCGAGAGCTCCCAGCCCAGTTCGGCCAGCATGTCGCGCAGCACGCCGTTGGTGATGGGCTCGCTGTCCACCAGCACGCCATCGCAGTCGAACAGGACGGCGTCGAATCGGCGCCCGCGCGTCACGCCAGCGCCCGCTGGATGATGATCTTCTGCACGTCGGAAGTGCCCTCGTAGATCTGGCACACCCGCACGTCGCGCCAGATGCGCTCCACCGGGAAGTCGCTCACGTAGCCGTAGCCGCCCAGGGTCTGGATGGCGGCGCTGCAGACCCGCTCGGCCATCTCGCTGGCGAACAGCTTGGCCATCGCCGCTTCCTTTAGGCAGGGGCGGCCGGCGTCGCGCAGGCTGGCGGCATGCCAGATCAGCTGGCGCGCCGCTTCGAGCTGCGTCGCGCAATCGGCCAGCCGGAAGCCCACGGCCTGGTGGTCGAAGATGGGGCTGCCGAAGCTCTCGCGCTCCTTGGCGTAGGCCACCGCCACCTCGAAGGCGCTGCGCGCCATGCCCAGGCTCTGGGCGGCGATGCCGATGCGCCCGCCCTCCAGCGAGGACAGGGCGATCTTGTAGCCCTCGCCCTCCTCGCCGATCCGGTTGGCGGCCGGGATGCGGCAGTTGTCGAAACGGATCTGCGCGGTGTCGCTGGAATGCTGGCCGACCTTGTCCTCCAGCCGCGCCACGACGTAGCCGGGGGTGTCGGTGGGCACCAGGAAGGCGCTCATGCCTCGCTTGCCGGCGCCCTTGTCGGTGACAGCGATCACCACCGCCAGCTGGCCGTTCTGGCCGCTGGTGATGAACTGCTTGACGCCGTCGATCACGTAGGCGTCGCCGTCGCGGCGCGCCGTCGTGCGCAGCGCCGAGGCGTCGCTGCCCACGTGGGGCTCGGTCAGGCAGAAGGCGCCCAGCAACTCGCCCTGCGCCAGCGGCGCCAGCCAGCGCTGCTTCTGGGCCTCGCTGCCGTAGCGCATCAGGATCGCATTGACGGGGCAGTTGGTCACGCTGATGGCGGTGCTGGTGCCGCCGTCGCCGGCGGCGATCTCCTCCAGCACCAGCGCGAGGCTCACGTAGTCGAGGCCGGCGCCGCCGTATTCCTCCGGAACGCAGATGCCGTAGGCGCCCAGCGCGGCCAGGCCCTTGTGCACCTCGCGCGGGAAGGTGTGCTCCTTGTCCCAGCGCGCGGCATTCGGCCACAGCTGTTCCTGCGCGAACGCGCGCACGGCGTCGCGGATCATTTCCTGGTCGGGGGTCAGCAGCATGTCGTGAGGATGGAAGCGTGGGACCGGCGGTCACCAGCCATCGAACGGCGTACCGTCGTGGTCGAGGAAGGCGCCGCTCTGCGAGGTCTTCAGCGCGGCGATGGTGCGCCGCATGGAGGCGACGCTTTCGTCGGGGCTGAGCGGCGCGTCGGGCCCGCCCATGGCGGTGCGCACCCAGCCCGGGCTCATGGCCACCAGCGTGGCCCGGGGATAGTCGTAGCTGGCGGCACGCACCGCCATGTTGAGCGCGGCCTTGCTGGCGCGGTACACCCAGCCGAAGCTGGAATGGGTGCCGGCGATGTGGCCCATCTCGCTGGTGATGAAGACGAAGCGGCCGCGCGCCGGCTCGACCAGCGGGGCCACCTGCGGGATCGCCTGCATGGCGCCCAGCACGTTGGTGCGCATCACGAGGTCGAAGTCGGGCTGCGCCGGCGGCTCGGTGGCGCCGGCCGTGCTGTAGACACCGGCCACGTACAGCGCGACGTCGATGCGCTCGCCATCCAGCTGCCAGGCCAGGCCGCTGATGCTGGCCGGCGCGGCCACATCCAGCTGGAGTGGCCGGGCCCCAAGGGCGGCGAGCGCCTGCAGCCCCTCGTCCGTGCGCGCCGTCGCGATCACGCGCTCGCCCGCGGCCCGGTACTGGCGCACGAACTCCAGCCCGATGCCGCGCGACGCGCCGAGGACGAGGACGGTGCTCATGGCACCCTGGGCGTCAGACCAGTTCCAGCGCGACCGCCGTGCCCTCGCCGCCGCCGATGCACAGCGTGGCGACGCCGCGCTTGCCGCCGCGGGCCTGCAGGGCGTGGATCAGCGTCACCATGATGCGGGCGCCGGAAGCGCCGATCGGGTGGCCCAGCGCGCAGGCGCCACCGTTCACGTTGACGATGTCGTGCGACACCTTCAGCTCGTGCATCAGCGCCATGGGCACCACGGCGAAGGCCTCGTTCACTTCCCACAGGTCCACGTCGGACACCTTCCAGCCGGTCTTGGCGAACAGCTTCTGGGTGGCGCCCACCGGGGCGGTGGTGAACCACTCGGGTTCCTGCGAGTGCATGGCGTGGCCGACGATGCGCGCGATCGGCTTGCAGCCCAGCCGCTTGGCCGTGCCCTCGGTCATCATCACCAGGGCGGCGGCGCCGTCGTTGATGCTGGAGGAGGAGGCAGCCGTGATGGTGCCGTCCTTCTTGAACGCGGGCTTGAGCGTGGGGATCTTGTCCAGCTTGACCTTGCCCGGGCCCTCGTCGACCGAGATCACCGATTCGCCGGCGCGCGTCTTGACCGTCACCGGGGTGATCTCCTTGGCGAAGGCGCCGGACTCGGTGGCCTTCTTGGCGCGCGTGACGGATTCGACCGCGAACGCGTCCTGCGCCTCGCGGCTGAACTTGTACTTGGCGGCGCAGTCCTCGCCGAAGGTGCCCATGGCACGGCCGGGCTCGTAGGCGTCTTCCAGGCCGTCGAGCATCATGTGGTCGTAGACCTTGTCGTGGCCCATGCGGTAGCCGCCGCGGCCCTTGAGCAGCAGGTAGGGCGCGTTGGTCATGCTCTCCATGCCGCCGGCGACCATCACCTCGTGGGTGCCGGCCAGCAGCATGTCGTGCGCGAACATCGCGGCCTTCATGCCCGAGCCGCACATCTTGGACAGCGTGACGGCGCCGGCGCTCTTGGGCAGGCCGCCCTTGAACGCCGCCTGGCGCGCCGGCGCCTGGCCCTGGCCGGCCATCAGGCAGTTGCCGAACAGCACCTCGCCGACGGCGTCGGACGAGATGCCGGCGCGCTCGACGGCGGCACGGATGGCGGCGCCGCCCAGGTCGTGGGCGGCCAGCGTGGCGAAGTCGCCCTGGAAGGCCCCCATGGGGGTGCGGGCGGCACTGACGATGACGATGGATTCAGCCATGTTTCACTCCTTCTCGAAAATCAGCTGGCGGTGGAAATGGCGCTGCGCTCCTCGGAGGCAATGCGCCGCATGTAGGTCTGGAATTCGGGGTCCTCGCCGCCCAGCAGCTGCGGCAGGGCGTTGTGGAAATCCTCGCGCCGGCACCACTCGCGCATGAAGTCGTCCCAGCTGTTCCAGCGGCGGCGCTCGACCTCGCCCATGCGCGGTTTCCAGGCGACGAGGTAGGCCCGCTCGAAGAGCGAGATCAGCATATCGAAGATCACCAGCATGCGCTCGCGCTGCTCCGGCGTGGGGTTATCCAGCGGCTCGTTGCTGCGCAGCCGCAGGTCGGGGTGCTGCAGCACCACCTCCAGGAAGTCGTGGTAGGCGTCGGCGAGCAGCTGGTACTGCTCCTCTTCCTCGTTGTCGCGCTCCTTGCGCTGCTCCCAGGCGAACACCAGGATGGCGAACGGCAGGCCGAGCGCGGTCACCACGTAGCTCGCCAGTTCCCAGGCTTCGCGCGCGCTCATCGGTCCCCCTCGGCGCTCATGCAACCGTCGCCTCCGCCACCTGGGCGAAGCGCTTGTCCTGGTCGTAGGGGAAGACGTCCTCCACGTGCCCGGCGCGGATGCGCTGCTGGTGGGCCTGCCAGAACCGGGCGTCGAGCAGGTCGCCGTGGTGCTTGAGGAACACCTCCCGCACGGCCGGGTTGCCCAGCAGGAAAGGCCCGAAGGTCTCGGGGAACACGTCCTTGGGCCCGACCGGGTACCAGATCTCGCCGGACAGTTCCTCTTCCTCGGTGCGCGCCGCCGGCACCTCGCGGAACTGGCAGTCGGTGATGTATTCGATCTCGTCGTAGTCGTAGAACACGACCTTGCCGTTGCGGGTGACGCCGAAGTTCTTCCACAGCATGTCGCCGGGGAAGATGTTGGCGGCCACCAGGTCCTTGATCGCGTTGCCGTACTCGATGACCGCGCGCTCCACCAGCTCGTGGGCGCCGGCGTCGATCGCCTCCTGCAGGTAGATGTTCAGGGGGATCATGCGCCGCTCGATGTAGAGGTGCTTGATCACCACCTCCTCATGGCCGTCGCGGTCGCGGTCGCCGATCTCCAGCTGGCTGGGGGCGAAGCGGCGGATCTCGTCCAGCAGATCCTCCTCGAAGCGGTCGCGGTCGAAGGCCACCTCGCTGTACTCCCAGGTGTCGGCCATGCGGCCCACGCGGTCGTGCTGCTTGACCAGCAGGTACTTGCGCTTGATCTGCTCGCGCGTGGTGTCCTTCTGCGGCGGGTAGTAGTCCTTGATCAGCTTGAAGACGTAGGGGAAGGACGGCAGGTCGAACACCAGCATCACCATGCCCTTGATGCCGGGCGAGATGCGGAACTTGTCGCTCGAATGCTTCAGGTGGAACAGGAAGTCCCGGTAGAACAGGTTCTTGCCCTGCTTGGCCAGGCCCAGTGCGTTGTACAGCTCGGAGCGCGGCTTGCGCGGCATCAGCGAGCGCAGGAACTGCACGTAGGCCGCCGGGATCTCCATGTCCACCATGAAGTAGGCCCGGGCGAACGAGAACAGCATCAGCAGTTCGTCCTCGCCGAACAGGCAGGCGTCGATGACCAGCTTGCCGTCGGAATCAGGCTCCCCCACGCCGCCCTTGGCGGCTGCCCCCTGAGGGGGCTCGCCCGCCTCGGGGCGGCCCAGCGGCGGGCGGTGCAGGATCGGCAGCGCGAACGGCACCTCGTTGAAGCCGTTGATCAGCTTGCCCACCACGTAGGCGCCCTTGTTGCGGAAGAACAGGGACGACAGCACCTGGATCTGGAAGTTGGCCCTGAGCTTGACGTGGGCCAGGCGCGAGCCCATCGCCTCCAGCACCTGCCGGGCGTCGCGGTCCAGGTCCTCGAACGGGCGGCGCAGCTGGAAGTTGGTGATGATGCGCACGATGTTCTCGTGCAGCGTCTCTCGCGTCGGGTAGTAGGCGCGGTAGGTGGGCGTGGCCGCCGGCTCGTCGTTCTCGATGTACTCGGTCGAGACGGCCGGTCGCACGAAGATGAAGTCGTTCTGGAAGTAGGTCCGGTGCAGGATCTTGGTGGTGACCGAGTTGAAGAAGGTCTCGGCGCACTCGGGCTGGTGGTGGTCGATCAGCAGGCCGATGTAGTGCAGCTTGGCCTGGTGCCAGACTTCCATCGGCTGCTCGCCGGCCTTGAATTCCTTCTCCAGCCGCGCCACCGCTTCCTTGACCCGCAGGTCATAGAACTCGATGCGCTCGCGCTGGGCGCGCTGCTGGCCGTGCCAGTCGGCCGTCTCGAAGCGGTGCTTGGCGCGCTGCGACTCCAGCCGGAACAGCCGGTAGTGGCGGTTGAAGCCATCGAGCATCGCCTTGGCGATGTCGTAGGCGAGCGTGGAGTCCAGGCGCTGGGGGAACATGGGACCCTGTGCGCGCGGTGTCCGGGTCAGCGCCGCGCGTCGACCACGGCGCGGACCGCGGACCGGTACTGCGGTTCCAGCTCGTCGGGACCGCCCACGTCCATGTGCAGGTCCTGCAGCAGGCCGTCGTTGATCCCGTAGGCCCAACCGTGCACGGTGACCGGCTGCCCCTTGGCCCAGGCGTCGATCAGCACCGTGCTGACGCAGACGTTGACCACCTGCTCGATCACGTTGAGCTCCACCAGCGTGTCGTTGCGGCGCTCCGGCGCGATGTTGTCCAGGATGCCGCGGTGCCGGTCGCGCACGTTCTGGATGTGGCGGATCCAGTTGTCCGCCAGGCCGATGCGCTGGTCGTTGAGGGCCGCCTGCACGCCGCCGCAGCCGTAGTGCCCCACCACCATGATGTGGCGCACCTTGAGCATCTCCACCGCGAACTGGATGGCCGACAGCGCGTTCAGGTCCGAGTGCACCACCACGTTGGCCACGTTGCGATGCACGAACACCTCACCCGGCTCCAGCCCGGTGATCTGGTTGGCCGGCACCCGGCTGTCGCTGCAGCCGATCCACATGTACTGCGGCCGTTGCTGCTGCTGCAGCCCGGTGAAGAAGCCGGGGCGCTCGCGCTCCATCCGGGCCGCCCAGGCGCGGTTGTGGGCGAAGAGTTCCTGGATGTCGGGCATGGCCTATTGTCCTTCCGGTCATTCCCGTGGCGACGGGAACGACATGGGTTGCGTATTCGTACCTAAGGGTTGGCCTCGGGGGCCAACCGGGGCTACATGGTCTCGGCGAACAGCTCGCGCCCGATCAGCATGCGGCGGATCTCGCTGGTGCCGGCGCCGATCTCATAGAGCTTGGCGTCGCGCCACAGGCGTCCCAGCGGGTACTCGTTGATGTAGCCGTTGCCGCCGAAGATCTGGATGCCCTCGCCGGCCATCCAGGTGGCCTTCTCGGCGCACCACAGGATGACCGAGGCGCAGTCCTTGCGCACTTGGCGCACGTGCTCGGCGCCCAGCTGGTCCAGGTTCTTGCCGACCGTGTAGCAGAAGGCGCGCGCCGCCTGCAGCACGGTGTACATGTCGGCGACCTTGCCCTGGATCAGCTGGAACTCGCCGATGCTCTGGCCGAACTGCTTGCGGTCGTGGATGTAGGGCACCACGTTGTCCAGCACCGACTGCATGATGCCGATCGGGCCGGCGGCTAGCACTGCGCGCTCGTAGTCCAGGCCGGACATGAGCACCTTGGCGCCGCCGTTGACGGCACCCAGCACGTTCTCGGCCGGCACCTCCACGTCCTGGAACACCAGTTCGCCGGTGTGGCTGCCGCGCATGCCCAGCTTGTCCAGCTTCTGCGCGATCGAGAAGCCCTTCATGGTCTTCTCGATCAGGAAGGCGGTGACGCCGCGCGCACCCAGCTCGGGCTCGGTCTTGGCATAGACCACCAGCGTGTCGGCGTCAGGGCCGTTGGTGATCCAGAACTTGCTGCCGTTCAGGACGTAGTAGCCGCCCTTGTCCTCGGCCTTGAGCTTCATGGAGATCACGTCGCTGCCGGCGCCCGGCTCGCTCATGGCTAGCGCGCCGACGTGCTCGCCGGAAATCAGCTTGGGCAGGTACTTCTGCTTCTGCGCCTCGCTGCCGTTGCGCTTGATCTGGTTGACGCACAGGTTGCTGTGCGCACCGTAGGACAGGCCCACCGAGGCGGAGGCGCGCGAGATCTCCTCCATCGCCACCATGTGCGCCAGGTAGCCCATGTTGGCGCCGCCGTATTCCTCCGGCACGGTGATGCCCAGCACGCCGAGTTCGCCCATCTTGCGCCACAGGTCCATGGGGAACTGGTCGCTGCGGTCGATCTCCGCGGCGCGCGGGGCGATCTCGGCTTCGGCAAAGGCGCGCACCGCCTCGCGCAGCGCATCGATGTCTTCGCCCAACTGGAAGTTCAGGCCCGGCAGGTTCATGGGTGCTCCTTGTGCGGCTCTAGTGTTTGATGTCTTCGCGGCCACCGACGGCCATCATGGTCGCGCTCATGGTCGCCACCAGCTTCTCGCGCCCTTCGTCGAGCGCGAACGCCCGGCCTTCGACCACGCTGATGGTGCGGCCCGGCTTGACCACCGTGCCGACCATGCGGAAGCGCTGGCCGCGCGCCGGGGCCACGAAATTGACCTTGTATTCGATGCTGAGCACGCCCACGTCGGCCGGCATCAGGGTCGAGGCCGCATAGCCGCAGGCCGAGTCGAGCGCGGCGCCGACGATGCCGCCGTGCACGAAACCATGCTGCTGGGTGACGTGCGCGGACCAGGGCAGCTGGATCTCGACCTCGCCCGGCTCGGCGCGGACCATGCTGGCGCCAATGGTCTGCATCGCCGCCTGGCGGGCGAAGCTGCCCCGCACGCGGGATTCGAACTCGGGATCCAGGGGCTGGAAGTCGGTGGCGGCCATGGCGGGCGTTGACGTTTACGTAAACGTCAATTATGCCTGCCGGGCCCGGGGCGTTTCCTTCTCGATCCGGCCCAGCAGCGCGCGCGCCTCGCGCTCGTGTTCCTTGACCTCGTCCAGGTTGGCCTGCAGGTCGGCCAGCTGCTCCTCCAGCTGACGGCGGTGCTGGGCCAGGATGGCCAGGAACTTGCGCAGCTGCGGCCCGGTGTCGCGCGGGCTGTCGTACATGTCGATCAGCTCGCGCGCCTCCGACAGCGACAGCCCCAGCCGCTTGGCCCGCAGCGTCAGCTTCAGCCGGGTGCGGTCGCGCGCGCTGTAGACCCGGTTGCGCCCGCCCGGCCCCGAGCGCTCCGGCTGCAGCAGCCCCATGTCCTCGTAGAAGCGCATGGCCCGGGTGGTGAGGTCGAACTCGCGGGCGAGGTCGCTGATGGTGTAGGTGGTGGCCATTCGTGGGCTGTACGGCGGGAGACAGGGGCCCTCGTCGGGGATCCCTAGAATGGCCGATTACATCTGACGTTTACGTCAACGTCAATTCAGACCACTGCAGGACCCCTCCCCCATGAACCCCCAGGAAGCACAGCTGAACTACCCCATGGGCGATGCCCTGCCGCCGCCCGGCCGGACACTGGACATCGCGCCCGGCGTGCGGTGGATCCGCATGGCCCTGCCGTTCGCGCTGGACCACATCAACCTCTGGCTGCTGCGCGACGAACTGGACGGGCGGCCGGGCTGGACGGTGGTTGACTGCTGCATCACGCGCGACGAAGCCAAGGCGCAGTGGGAGGAGGTGTTCACCAGCTCGCTGGACGGCCTGCCGGTGCTGCGCGTCATGGTCACCCACATGCACCCGGACCACATCGGGCTGGCGCACTGGCTGTGCCAGCGCTGGACCACGGCCGAGCACACCTGCCGGCTGTGGATCAGCGCGACCGACTTCAACGCCGCACGGGTGGCTTCGCAGAGCACCACCGGCTTCGGCGGCGCCGCCGCGGCCGACTTCTTCGCCTCGCACGGCCTCAGCGATCCGGAGTCGATCGACAAGATCCGCGCCCGCGCCAGCTACTACCCGAGCATGGTGCCGGACGTGCCGCGCAGCTTCCGCCGGCTGCAGGACGGCGACACGGTCCGCATCGGCGGGCGCGACTGGCAGTGCATCGCCGGCCACGGCCATGCGCCCGAGCACATCTCGCTGTTCAGTCCCGAGCTGAAGGTCCTGATCAGCGGCGACATGGTGCTGCCGCGCATCTCCACCAACATCAGCGTCTACGACGTGGAGCCGGAGTCGAACCCGCTGCAGCTGTTCCTGGCGTCCATCGACCGGTTGCGCCGCCTGCCGGAAGTCACCCTGGTGCTGCCCTCGCACGGCAAGCCGTTCACCGGCCTGCACCGCCGCATCGAGCAGCTGCACGAGCACCACCGCGAGCGGCTGGCCGACGTGCTGCAGGCCTGCGCCGAGCGGCCGCGCACGGCCGCGGAGATGTTGCCGGTGCTGTTCAAACGCAAGCTGGACCTGCACCAGACGACCTTCGCCATGGGCGAGGCGGTGGCGCACCTGCATGCGCTCTGGTACGAGGGCCTGCTGCGGCGGGAGCGTGGGGGCGACGGCGTGTGGCGGTTTGCCAAGACCTGAAGGCAACAGGCGCCAGCGACGTCCACGTCACCAGGCCGGCAGCGCTTCGTCCTTGAGCTGGCCGCGCAGCTGCGCGTAGTCGGGCACCACGGTGGCCACCGTGTCCCAGAAGCGGGGGCTGTGGTCCATCACCCGCAGGTGCGACAGCTCGTGGGCGACCACGTAGTCGATCACCGGCAGGCGGAAATGGACCAGCCGCCAGTTCAGCCGGATGGTGCCGTCCGAGTGGGCCGTTCCCCAGCGCGTGCCGGCATTGCTCAGCGCCAGCTTGCGCCATTGCACCGACAGCAGCGGTGCGAAGTGGTCCAGCCGCTCGGTGAACAGGCGGCGGGCCTGCCGCATCAGCCAAGCCTGCACCACGTCGCGGATCTTCTCGGGCGCGGCATCCTGCGGCAGGCCCACGTGCAGCGTCAGGCGCGGCACGCCGGGCAACGCCTGGGCATCGGTGTTCAGCACGGCGCCGGTTCCGCGGCGCGGGTCCAACACCACGATCACCGGCTCACCGAGGAAGGGGAAGCTGGCGCCGTCCTTCCATTCGATGCGGGCCGCCGCCATCCGGTCGTGGCGCTGGCGGGCAGCCTCCAGCTTGGCCAGGATCCAGCCGGACTTCTCCTGCACGGCGGCATCGACCTCGCGCAGCGGAACCCAGGTCGGGGCGCTGACCGTGAGGCCCTCGGCGCCGACCAGGAAGCCGATGCTGCGGCGCCGCCGGCGCCGGAACTCGTAGGCCACGAAGGTGCCGGCCAGGGTTGCCTGCCGGTTGGCGCGGGGATGGTGGAAGGTGGCCGGCGCGAGCACCGCATCCAGCGGTTCGGCCGGGACCGCGGCGGGGACGGGCTGCGGCGCGGGTGCCGGCGCCGATACCGGTGCAGCGGCCGGAGGCGGCGCGGCCTCGAACAGGTCGAGCGTGAGCTGCAGGAACTTCAGCACGGCGGCAGTATAGGGAGCGCGGCGCGGCCTGCGCCGCTTACCGGTAGGCGTCCGGATCGATCCGGCGCATCTCGCCTTCGATCCAGGCCTCGACCTCGCGCATCAGTTCTTCCGGGTCGCGGCCCTCGCTGGGAATCGGGCGCCCGATCACCACGTCGACCAGCCCGGGGCGCTTGATGAAGGCCTTGCGCGGCCAGACCTTGGCCGAGCTCACCGCCACCGGGATCACCGGCGCGCCGGTAGCCACCGCCAGCCGCGTGCCGCCGGTCTTGTAGGTGCCCTTCTGGCCGCGCGGGATGCGCGTGCCCTCGGGGAACATGATGATCCAGACGCCCTGCGCCAGCAGGCGCTTGCCCTGGGCCACCACCCGGTTGAACGCCTCGGCGCGCTTGCGGCGGTCGATGTGGATCATGTCCATGCGCCCGATCGCCCAGCCGAAGAAGGGGATGTGGATCAGCTCCCGCTTGAACACGTAGGCCAGCGGGTGGGGCATCAGGGTCGGCATGAGGAAGGTCTCCAGCGTCGACTGGTGCTTGACCAGCAGGATCGCCGGGCTGGTCTTGCCGTCCGGCAGGTGCTCCATGCCCGACACCCTCACCTCGATGCCGCACAGCAGGCGCGCCGCGCCGATCTGCCAGCGCAGCCAGCGCACCGCCTTCCAGTACATCTCCTCGCCGCTGGCCCACAGGGAGGCAGCCACCATCCAGATGGCCCAGGGCACCACCGTCACCAGCATCCACAGCGCGTGCAGCGCCGATCGCAGGAACGCCACCATCTCAGGCCTGGGGACGCGGCGCTGGCCGCCCCACCAGGTGTTCGGCGAAGGCCGCCAGGTCCTCGTGCACCCGCGTCCCCGGCGGGAAGGTCTCGGGCAGCGCGCAGCCGCGGAACTCGGCGCCCTTGCCGGTCAGCACCAGGTGCGGCTCGCAACCGGCCGCCGCCGCCGCCTGCATGTCGCGCAGGCCGTCGCCGACCACGGGTACGCCCTTGAGCTCCACGCCGAAGCGCTCGCCGATCTGCTCGAACAGGCCGGCCAGCGGCTTGCGGCAGCTGCAGCCGTCCTCCGGCGTGTGCGGGCAGTAGAAGATGGCATCGACGCGCCCGCCGTGCGCCGCCAGCAGCTTGTGCATCTTGGCGTGCATGGCGTTGAGCGCGGCCACGTCGAACAGGCCGCGGCCCAGGCCCGACTGGTTGGACGCGATCGCCACGTGCCAGCCGGCGTGGTTCATGCGGGCGATCGCCTCCAGCGCGCCGGGCAGCGGCTCCCACTCCTGCGGCGACTTGATGTAGTCGTCGCTGTCGGCGTTGATGGTGCCGTCGCGATCGAGGATGACGAGCTTCATGCGGGATGCGGGCTCAGGCGGCCAGCCGCGACAGGTCGGCCACCCGGTTCATGGCCTGGTGCAGCGTCGCCAGCAGGCCCAGCCGGTTTAGCCGCAGGTCGGTCTCCTCGGCGTTGACCATGACGCCGTCGAAGAAGGCATCGACCGGCGCACGCAGCGCCGCCAGGGTCTGCAGCGAGCCGGTGTAGTCGCCGGACTCGAACTGCGCCTGCGCGGCTGGCGTGGTCTCGCGCATGGCGGCATACAGGGCCTTCTCGGCGGCCTCGCGCAGCAGGCCCTCGCTCGCGTGGGGGTCGACCGGGCCGTCGGCCTTCTTCAGGATGTTGCCGATCCGCTTGTTGGCGGCGGCCAGCGCCGGCGCCTCGGGCAGGGCGGCGAAGGCGCGCACCGCCGCCAGGCGCCGGCCGATGTCGCCCAGTCGCTGCGGCTGCAGCGCCAGCACCGCGTCGACTTCCTGCGCCGTGTAGCCGTGCTCGCGCAGCAGCCCGGCGAGGCGGTCGTAGATGAAGCCGGCCAGCTGCGCGCCGGTGCCGGCGGGCGCCTGCGGGAACAGCGCCAGCGATTCGGCGATCAGCTGGTCCAGCTGCAGCGGCAGGTCGCGCTCGAGCAGCATGCGCACGATGCCCAGCGCGTGGCGGCGCAGGGCGAAGGGATCCTTGTCGCCGCTGGGCAGCTGGCCGATGGAGAACAGGCCGGCCAGGGTCTCGAGCTTGTCGGCCAGCGCCACCGCGATGCCGACGTCGCCGCGCGGCAGGCTGTCGCCGGCGAAGCGGGGCCTGTAGTGGTCCTCGATCGCGTCGGCGATGTCGGCCGGCTCGCCATCGGCGAGCGCGTAGTAGCGGCCCATGATCCCCTGCAGCTCGGGGAACTCGCCCACCATGTCGGTCAGCAGGTCGGCCTTGGCCAGGCGCGCGGCCTTGTCGGCATGCACGGCCAGCTCGTCGCTGCCCATCTGCGCGCCTATCACCTTGGCGAGGGCACGGACACGCTCGACACGCTCGCCCTGGGTGCCCAGCTTGTTGTGGTAGACCACCTTGGCCAGGCCGTCGACGCGCGACGCCAGCGGCTTCTTGCGGTCCTGGTCGAAGAAGAAGCGGGCGTCGGCCAGGCGCGGGCGCACCACGCGCTCGTTGCCGCCGATCACAGCCGCAGGGTCGTCGGGGCGGATGTTGCTGACCACCAGGAAGCGGTTGGTGAGCTTGCCCTTCGCATCCAGCAGCGGGAAGTACTTCTGGTTGGCCTTCATCGTGAGGATGAGGCACTCCTGCGGCACCTGCAGGAACTCGGGCTCGAACTCGCAGGCCAGCACGTTCGGGCGCTCGACCAGCGCCGTCACCTCGTCGAGCAGGGCGTCGTCCTCGACGGCACGCGCGCCCTCGCCCACGCCGGCTGCTGCTGCAGCGAGCTGGCGCGCGATCTCGGCGCGGCGCTCCTCGAAGCTGGCGATCACCGCGCCCTGCTCCTGCAGCACGCGGGCGTAGCTGTCTGCATCGGGCACCGTCACCGCGCCGGCGGACTCGAAGCGGTGGCCCTGCGTCAGGCGGCCGGCCTGCAGGCCCAGCGCCTCGATAGGCACCACCTCGCTGCCGTGCAGCGCCACCAGCGCATGCGCCGGCCGCACGAACTTCACGTCGGTCCAGCCGTCGGCCAGCTGGTAGGTCATGACCTTGGGAATGGGCAGCCGCGCGATGGCTTCCGCCAGCGCCTTCTGCAGGCCTTCCGCCAGCACGGCACCACGCGCCGTGCTGTCATGGAACAGCGCTTCGGCCTTGCCGTCGACCGCGCGCCGCAGTCCCGGCACCGCGGAGGCATCGGCGCCCAGCGCCTGCAGCTTCTTCAGCAGCGCCGGCGTCGGCTGGCCCTGCGCGTCCAGGCCGACGCTCACCGGCATCAGCTTCTGCGACACCGCCTTGTCGGCCGCGCGCTCCGCCACCCGGGTGACGTGGGCGGCCAGGCGGCGCGGCGAGGCGAAGTGCGTGAGCACCGAATCGTCGCCGGCCAGTCCCTGCGCCTTCAGTTGCTCCAGCAGCGTGGTGCCGAAGGCCTCGCCCAGCTTCTTCAGCGCCTTGGGCGGCAGTTCCTCGACCAGCAGTTCGACCAGCAGGTTGGCAGCGGCCATCACGCAGCCTCCACCAGCTTGTCGGCCACCATCTTCGCGGTGGCGGCCTCGGCCCAGTCCTTGGGTGCCATCGGGAACCCGAGCCGCTGGCGGCTGAGCAGGTAGCTGTGGGCCACGCTGCGCGCCAGGTTGCGGATGCGGCCGATGTAGGCGGCGCGTTCGGTGACGCTGATCGCGCCGCGCGCATCCAGCAGGTTGAACGAGTGGGCGGCCTTGAGCACCTGCTCGTAGGCGGGCAGCGCGAGCTGCTGTTCCATCAGGTGCCGGGCCTGCTTCTCGTGCGCGCCGAAGGCGGCGAACAGGAAGTCCGCGTCGCTGTGCTCGAAGTTGTAGGCCGACTGCTCGCGCTCGTTCTGCAGGTAGACGTCGCCGTAGGTGAGGCCCTCGGTCCAGGTGAGGTCGTAGACGTTGTCCACGCCCTGCAGGTACATGGCCAGGCGCTCCAGCCCGTAGGTGATCTCGCCGGTGGCCGGCTTGCAGTCGATGCCGCCGACCTGCTGGAAGTAGGTGAACTGCGTCACCTCCATGCCATTGAGCCAGACCTCCCAGCCCAGGCCCCAGGCGCCGAGCGTGGGGTTCTCCCAGTCGTCCTCGACGAAGCGGATGTCGTTCTTCTTCAGGTCGAAGCCCAGCGCCACCAGCGAGCCCAGATACAGCTCGAGGATGTCGGCCGGCGCCGGCTTGAGCACCACCTGGTACTGGTAGTAGTGCTGCAGGCGGTTGGGGTTCTCGCCGTAGCGGCCGTCCTTGGGCCGGCGGCTGGGCTGCACGTAGGCCGCTTTCCAGGGCTCCGGGCCGATCGCGCGCAGGAAGGTGGCGGTGTGGGAGGTGCCGGCGCCCACCTCCATGTCGTAGGGCTGCAGCAGCGCGCAACCCTGGGCATCCCAGTACGCCTGCAGCTTGAGGATGATTTGCTGGAAGGTGAGCATTGGCCCGATTTTAAGTGGCCGCCCTCCTTCGAAGCCGCGCCAGCGCTCCCAAAACAGGAGCGGCGCCCAGCAGCCACAGGGGCCACAGCCCCAGCCGGGAAACCCACCACGCGTAAGGGGTCACGCCTTCGCGGCCCTGGACCGGCCCGGTGAGCACGCCGCGCGTGAAGCGCTCGAGCGCATGGGTGACCCGGCCGCGATGGTCGATGATGGCGGTGGCACCGGTGTTGGTGGCCCGGATCACGGGCCGGGCGAATTCGATCGCGCGCATGCGGCTGATGTGCAGGTGCTGGTCGATGGCCACCGTGTTGCCGAACCAGCCGATGTTGCTCACGTTGACGAAGATGGTGGGCGCGCGCGAAGGGTCCTGGAAACGCGCGGCCAGTTCCTCGCCGAACAGGTCCTCGTAGCAGACATTGGGCGCCAGCCGCTGCCCTTCCCACTCGAACGAGGGCTGGCCGACGGACCCGCGGTTGAAGTCGCCCAGGGGGATCTCCATCAGGTCGGTGAACCAGCGGAACAGCGGCGGAATGAACTCGCCGAAAGGCACGAGGTGGTGCTTGTCGTACCGGTAGGCCTGCGCATCCGGCTTGAGGCCCACCACCGAATTGGTGTAGCCCTGCTCGAAGCTGCCCAAGGGCACGCCGACGAGGGCGGCCTGACCGCTGCCGGCGCCGAAGCGGCCTGCCAGCGCCTGCCAGTAGCCCTCCGGCAACTGCTGCGGCAGCAGGGGAATGGCGGTTTCCGGCGCCACCGTGAGGCTGGCGCGGCTCTCCTGCAACTGCTGCCCGTACCACTGCAGCGCGAGCGGCACGCCGCTGCCCGGCTCGAACTTCTCGTCCTGCGGGATGTTCCCCTGCAGCAGCGTCACGGACAGGGGTGCACCGGCGGCCTCGCCGTGGCTGGTCTCCACCTGCGCGCAAGCGGCCAGCACCAGGGTCGCGCCGGCCAGGCCGGCCCAGTACAGGCGCGAGCGGCGCAAGGCGTGCAACCGGGACAGCACGAACGCGATCGCCGCCGCGACGAAGCCGATGCCGTGGACACCCAGCCAGGGAGCGAGGAAGGCGAGCGGGCCCTCCACATGCGCATAGCCGCCGGCACCCCAGGGAAAGCCGGTGAACCACTCGACGCGCAGCAGTTCCGCTAGCAGCCAGAGCGCAGCGAACGTGCCGGCCCCCAACCAGACGCCGGCCGGCGAGAGCCAGCGCAGCAGCGCGGCGGCCAGGGCGTAGTACGTCCCCAGGAAAGCGGCCAGTGCCAGCACCGCCGCGCCGGCCAGCGGCGCCGCCAGGCCGCCGTAGGTGTGCATGGAGATGAACAGCCACCAGAAGGTGCCGACCAGCCAGGCAGTGGCGAACAGCCAGCCGCGGAAGAAGGCCTGGCGCACCGACGCGGTGGCGAGCACGGTGGCGGCCAGCACGGCGAGCGAAGCCAGCTGCAGCCACCACAGGGGCTGGCCCGATCCCGGCCAGGCCATGGAAAAAGCCTGCGCCAGCCCGGCGACCAGCGCCAGCGCGCCCCCGGCGACGGGCGCGGCCGGGCGCGTCACCCGCCGCGGTCGTCCGGAGCGACCGGCGAGACCTTGAACCAGCGCACGGCGCCGCCCTTGGTATGCAGCACGACGAAGTCGAGGCCGCCGATGCGGTGGCTTTCGCCGCGGCGCGGCACGTGCCCCATCTCGTGCGCGATCAAGCCGCCGATGGTCTCGAAGCGGCCTTCCTCCTCGGCGTCGCTGGGCGTCAGCGTGACGCCGAAGGCCTCGTTGACCCGCTCGATGTCGGTGTCGCCACTCACGCGCCAGGTGCGGTCGGCGAGCGCGAACACGTCGCCCTCCTCCTCGCCGATGTCGAACTCGTCCTCGATCTCGCCGACAATCTGTTCCAGCACGTCCTCGATGGTGATCAGGCCCGCGATGCGGCCGAACTCGTCGACCACCACCGCCAGGTGGTTGCGGTTGCCGCGGAACTCTCGCAGCAGGTCGTTCAGCCCCTTGCTCTCGGGCACGAACACCGCGGGGCGCAGCAGCGCTCGCACGTTCAGTTCCGGCGCGCGCTGCAGCTTGAGGAGGTCCTTGGCCAGCAGGATGCCGATGATGTTTTCGCGCTCGCGCTCGAACACCGGGAAGCGAGAGTGGGCGGTGCTGATCACCAGGTGCAGGAGCTCGTCGTACGGCGAGTCGATGTCGATCAGGTCCATCCTCGGCGCCGCGACCATGACGTCGCCGGCGGTGAGGTCCGCCATCCGGATCACGCCTTCGAGCATGACGCGCGACTCGGCGTCTATGACCTCGTTGTCCTCGGCGTCGGCGAGGGTGGAAATCAGTTCATCGCGGGAATCGGGGCCCGGGTGGATGAACTCGGCGACCTTCTGCAGGAACGTGCGTCGATCTTCCTTGTCGTGGGATCGCGCAGGGTGGGGGTCGGACACAGCCTTGGGGGTGCAGGACGTGCGGTGGTTGGGGGACGAATAGGATAGCGCAATCGATTTTCGGCCGCGCCCGCCGCGGCGTCCTGCCGATCAGCTGCCCGACTTGTGCCGCGCCTGGCGCACGCCCTGCCGGGTTTCCTGGACCCCCGCGAGAAAGGCCCAGAAGCTGCGCGCCTGCTGCTTGAGGCGGTAGTCGGTCTGCGCCAGCTGCTCGTCGACCAGCTCGCTCATCCGGGTGTCGAGCGTGGCCGGCGGCAGGCGCAGGTGGGCTTCGGTCTCGCTGCCGAAGCGCTCCAGCCGCGCGCCGGCGTTCTTCGCGATCTTCAGCATGGCCTTGTTCTCGCTCAGCGCATGGATGAACAGCAGGTCCACGCCCTCGTTGCGGGCATGCACCACCGCACGCTCGAACAGCCGGCGTCCGTAGCCGCGGCCACGAGCCTTGGCCAGTACCGAGACACCGAACTCCGCGCAGCGGCTGGCTTCCGGATCGCGCGAGAACGCGAGGTGCGCCATCGCGATCAGCTCGAGCTTGCGGTTGTAGATCCCGAAGATGTCGTCGTGCTCGAAGTCGAGCTGGTCGACGTAGCGCCGGACCTGCTCGTCGGTCGCCGAGTAGCCGAAGCGCAGGTAGCGGTCGTTGGCATCCAGGGCCATCAGGTGCGCGGCGATGCGCTCGCGGTGTCGCGGCCCGAGCGAGCGGATGGGAACGATGGCCGGTTCGTGCGGGGCAGCCATGGCCTCAATTTAGTGGTTTTCGCCGGCGAGCCAATGCCCGCCCATCAAGGCAGGTAGTTCTACCTAGACCGTCTTCGAGGGCCGGCGATGGATCCTGCTCACACCGGCACTGCGGTCGTTGCCTTGACACTGTCGAGCACGAAGCTGGTCTTGCAGTCCTGCACGCTGGGATGCTTGAGCAGCGTGTCCATGATGAAGCGGCTGTAGTGGCCCATGTCCTGGACCACCACGCGCAACAGGAAGTCCATCTCCCCGGTCAGCGCCGCGCATTCGACCACCTCCGGCCAGCCCTGGACGCTGGCGCGGAACACGTCCATGGGATTGCGCTTGTGGGTCTCGGTGTGCTTTTCCAGCCGGACGTTGATGTAGGCCGTCAGGCCCAGCCCGACCGCCTGCGGCCGCACCAGGGCCACGTAGCGGTCGATCACGCCGGCTTCCTCCATGCGCTTGACCCGGCGCAGCACGGCACTGGGCGACAGGCCGACCTGCTCGCCGAGCAGGTCGTAGGTTTCCCGGCCGTTCTGCTGCAGGGCACGCAGGATGGCCTTGTCGAGCTTGTCAAGTGCGGCAACTTCGGCCATGGCGCAATTTTATTGTTCGAAGCGGCGCTTTCAGGCCTTCATCCGGCAAAAACCTGACCCTCCTTGCACCTACAGTGGCAGCCTGCGTTGCCCCCTGGAGACCCCTCATGAATGCCGCCCTGCCCGCCCAAGCCACGCAAGCCTTTGCCGGCTGGGACAACCCGATGGGAACCGATGGATTCGAGTTCATCGAATACGCCGCACCCGATCCCGCTGCCATGGGCGCACTGTTCGAACGCATGGGCTTTCGCGCCATTGCACGCCACCGCCACAAGAACGTGCTCCTGTATCGCCAGGGCGGCATCAACTTCATCGTCAACGCCGAACCGGATTCGTTCGCCCAGCGCTTCGCGCGCCAGCACGGGCCCAGCATCTGCGCGATCGCCTTCCGCGTGCAGGATGCCAAGGCGGCCTACGAGCGCGCGATCTCGCTGGGCGCCTGGGGCTATGCCGGTCAGGCTGGCCCGGGAGAACTGAACATCCCGGCGATCAAGGGGATCGGCGACAGCCTGATCTACCTGGTGGACCGCTGGCGTGGCAAGAACGGCGCACGCGAAGGCGACATCGGCAACATCGGCTTCTACGACGTGGACTTCGAGCCGCTCCCCGGCATCGGGCTGCAGGAAGCGCTGGATGCCCCAGGCCATGGCCTGACCTACATCGACCACCTGACCCACAACGTGCATCGCGGGCGGATGACCGAGTGGTCGGAGTTCTACGAGCGGCTGTTCAACTTCCGCGAGGTCCGCTACTTCGACATCGAAGGCCAGGCCACCGG
>Ga0196972_1000151_pt1 | contig 56764 bp, 51 predicted proteins | sample S1v_2013CmetaG_FD_148618 | JGI IMG/M metagenome (GOLD analysis project Ga0196972, IMG submission 148618) | Soil microbial communities from Anza Borrego desert, Southern California, United States - S1+v_20-13C | ecosystem: Environmental > Terrestrial > Soil > Desert | place: USA: California...
TTCCCCGGCGCGCCGCTGCACCCGGAGATCTCGCCGCTGCTGCCGCTGCACTGGGCGCTGGGCATCGCCTCCTACGGCCTGTTCGCGGCGGCCGTCGTGCACGCCTGGCTGATGCGCCGCAGCGAGCAGATGATGCGGCAGGCCGCCGAACCGCATGCCGGCGTGCCGCTGCTCACGCTGGAGCGGCTCACGTTCCGCTTCGTGACCGCCGGCTTCGTGCTGCTGTCGGCGACGCTGCTGGCCGGCATCGTGTTCGGCGAGGACCTGTACGGCCGCGCCTGGCGCTGGGACCACAAGAGCGTGTTCTCGGTGCTGGCCTGGGGCGCCTTCGCGCTGCTGCTGCTCGGGCGGGCGCGCTTCGGCTGGCGCGGCCGCACCGCGGTGCGCGTGCTGTACGGCGGGTCGCTGCTGCTGCTGCTGGCCTACGTGGGATCGCGCTTCGTGCTGGAGGTCGTGCTGGGGCGGACGGCGGCATGAAGTACCTGCTGGTCCTGGCCGTGATCGTGATCGCCTACCTGCTGTGGCGCGGCGCCCGCACGCGCGACATCCAGCGCGGACGGCGCGACACGCCGGCGCTGCCGCAGGACATGGTGCGCTGCCCGGTCTGCTCGGTGCACCTGCCGCGGCCCGATGCGGTGCCGGGCGCCAGCGGCCGCCTCTACTGCTGCGCCGAGCACCGCCGCATCGGCGGCAATTGAGCGTGACGGCCGATCCCGCCGCCGTCGGCCCGGGCGACGCCGCTTCGCAGGACTCCGCTTTCGTCCGCCTCTGGCTGGGCTTCGCCACCGCCCGGGTCGGCGTGGCACTGGCCCTGCTGATCCTGCTGGCCGGCGCCAGCATCGCCGGCACGACCCCGGTGTCCGGCTGGCTGCTGGGCATGTGCGTGACCTACCTGGCCGCCACGCTCGCGGTGCGGCTGCTCGCCCGCCCCGCGCGGCCGGGCGTCGCCTTCGATCCGCAGTGGGTGTCCAGCATCGGGGTCGACCTGCTGGTGTTCGCCTGCCTGCAGTACCTGCAAGCCGGCGGCATCTACTACGCGCCGCTGTTCGCAGTACCGGTCCTGATGGCCTCGGTGCTGGGCTCGACCTCGCTCGCGCTGGGCACGGCGGCTGCGGTCGCGCTGCTGCTGCTGGCCGAGGCCTGGCTACAGGCGCTGCAGTCGGGCGACATCGCACCCCATTTCGTGCAGGCCGGGTTGACCGGCATCGGCTACTTCGCGCTCGCCTTCCTGGCGCACCAGCTGGCGCTGCGGCTGGAGCGGGAGGAAGCGGCCGCGCGCCGCAGCCGCAAGGTGGCGCGCATGCAGGTGCAGGTGAACCAGCTGGTGATCGACGCGCTGGCCGAGGGCGTGCTGGTGGTGGATGCCGGCGGCGAGGTCCAGGCCGCCAACCCGGCGGCGCGCGAGCTGCTGGATGCGCAGGCCACGGCCGGCGGCGAGCCGCTGCGGCTGGCCGACCGCGCGGCCTGGGCGCCGCTGGCGGCGATGGCGCGCCGCACCCTGGAGACCCGGCAGGCGCAGCTGTCCGACCTCGTGCTGCAGCAGGGCGATTCGCCCGCGCGGCACATGTATGCCCGCACCCGGCTGGCCACGGCGGACGAGCCGGCCAGCGACAGCCTGTGCGTGATCTTCCTGCAGGACCTGCGCGAGATGGAGGCGCGGCTGCGCACCGAGAAGCTGGCCGCCATGGGCCGCATGTCCACCGCGGTGGCGCACGAGATCCGCAACCCGCTCGCAGCCATCTCGCAGGCCAACGAGCTGCTGGAGGAGGAACTGCAGGAGCCGGCGCAGCGCCAGCTGAGCGCGCTGGTGCGCCAGAACGCCCAGCGGCTGTCGCAGATCGTGGAGGAGATCCTGGACGTGGCGCGCGTGCAGCACCAGCCCATCGACCCGTCGCAGGCGCGGCTGGAGCTCGATGCGGCGGTCCGCGCCCATTGCCAGGACTGGGCCGCACAGACGCGCAGCGGGGAGCGGCTGCAGCTGGTGCTGGCCGCGCCGGGGCTGCGAGTGGATTTCTCGCCACACCACCTGCGGCGCATCCTGGTCAACCTGCTGGACAACGCGCTGCGCTATGCCTCCGCAGCGCCCGACGCGATCCAGGTCGCCACCGCCGTGGGCGTGGAGCCCACGCTCACCGTGTGGAGCGACGGCGCCGCGCTGGAGCCAGCCGTCGAGCGCCACCTGTTCGAACCCTTCTTCTCGTCCGAGAGCCGCTCCAGCGGGCTGGGCCTGTACATCTGCCGCGAGTTGTGCGGCCGCCACGGTGCCCGCATCGGCTACCGGCGCGCACGCGCGCCCAGTGGCGACCGGCGGGAGGGCAACGCCTTTTTCGTGGCATTCCGCACGGCGGGCACCTCGGGCACGTCCGCGCCCTTTGCCAAAATAGCGGCGTGAACCAACCGTCCGCCGCACCGGTCGCTCAGGTCCTGGTCGTCGACGACGAGCCGGACCTGCGCACGCTCTACGAGCTCACGCTGCTGCGCGAGGGCTACCGGGTCGACTCCGCCGCCACCCTGGCCGACGCCTGGCAGCAGCTTCAGGAGAGACGCTTCGACGCGGTGATCACCGACATGCGGCTGCCCGATGGCCTGGGGCTGGAGTTGCTGCAGCGCATGCTGGCGCAGCAGCGCAGCGAGCGCTGCATCGTGATGACGGCCTACGGTTCCGCCGAGAACGCGGTCGAGGCGCTCAAGGCCGGCGCGTTCGACTACCTGACCAAGCCGGTGGACCTCAAGCAGTTCCGCAGCGTGGTCGCATCGGCCATCCACGACCGGCAAGCGCCGGCCCGCGCCGCACTGCGCGGCCCGGCGCCGCGCAGCGAGCGGGCCGCGGCCGCAACGGCGGCATCCTCGGCGCAGTCCGCGCTCGAGCGGCTGGTGGGCACCTCGGCGGCGATGCAGCAGGTCAAGGAGCGCATCGCCAAGGTCGCCCGCGGCATGGCGCCGGTGCTGGTGCGCGGCGAGTCGGGCACCGGCAAGGAGCTGGCAGCGCGCGCGTTGCATGCCTGCAGCCACCGCAGCGACGGCCCCTTTGTCGCGGTCAACTGCAGCGCCATCCCGGAGTCGCTGCTGGAAGCCGAGTTCTTCGGCGCCCGCAAGGGCTCCTACACCGGCGCCGCTGCCGACCGCGAGGGCTACTTCCAGGCCGCGCGCGGCGGCACGCTGTTCCTCGACGAGATCGGCGACCTGCCGCTGGCCATGCAGTCCAAGCTGCTGCGCGCGATCCAGGAGCGCCACGTGCGCGCCCTCGGCTCGACCCAGGAGGACGCGGTCGACGTGCGCATCGTCAGCGCCACCCACCGCGACCTGGCGTCCGACGTCGCGGCGGGCCGGTTCCGGCAGGACCTGTATTACCGCCTGAACGTGATCGAGATCGTGCTGCCCGCCCTTCGCGAGCGGCGCGAGGACCTGCCGGCGCTGTGCGACGCGCTGCTGGCCCGCATCGCGCAGGAATCGGGCATGCCGGTGCCGCACCTGTCCGACGCGGTGCTGGAGCAGCTGGCGGCCCATCCGCTTGCCGGCAACGTGCGCGAACTGGAGAACCTGCTGCACCGGGCGGTGGCGCTGTCGGACGGCGAGACGCTGCAGATCGATGCCATCGTCTGCGCACCGGCCGCGGCACCGTCGCCGGCACCGGCGGAAACGCCCACGACCGTCAATGCCGCGGCGACCCCGGAACCTTCGGCCGCCGGCCAGCCGCCCATGCCCGACGACCTGCAGGGCTGGCTGGACCAGCAGGAGCGCGAGATCCTGGTGCGCGCGCTGCAGGAGACCGGCTTCAACCGCACCGCCGCGGCCCAGCGCCTGGGCCTGAGCCTGCGGCAGATCCGTTACCGCATCGCCCGGCTGGCGATCGCCGCACCCGGTGACGAGCCGAATGAATCCGCCGCCTGAGGACGCGCTCTGGTCGGGCGGCTGGTACCGCTTCGCCCGTCGGCTGGATTCGCCCAACTTCGGTGCGCGGCCGCCCGGCGCCGTGATCGACCTGCTGGTGCTGCACTCGATCAGCCTGCCGCCCGGCTGCTTCGGCGGCGAGGAAGTGCAGGCGTTGTTCACCAACCGGCTGGACTGGGACGCGCACCCCTACTTCAAGTCGATCGAGGGCATGCAGGTGTCGGCGCACTTCTACGTGCGCCGCGGCGGCGAGGTCTGGCAGTTCGTCAGCTGCGACGACCGCGCCTGGCATGCCGGTGCGTCGAGCTGGCGCGGTCGCGACAACTGCAACGACGACTCGGTGGGCATCGAGCTGGAAGGCATCGAGGGCGGCCCGTTCGAGCCGGCGCAGTACGAGGCGCTGGCCAGCCTGTGCGCCGCGCTCGCGCAGCGCTATCCGATCCGCCATGTCGCCGGACACGAGCACATCGCGCCGGGTCGCAAGCACGATCCCGGTGCGGGATTCGACTGGGCGCGCCTGCAGGCCAGCCTCGCGTGGGACGCGTCCACGTTCCCGCCGATCATCTCGTAACGAGCTGTTTCGTTGCCCGGATGGCGCGCGCTTGCGCGCGGTGCAGCGTGCGAAACGCACAAGCTGTCCACATCCCTTCCACCTCTTGTCCACGGGTCAACCACTATAGCTAGTGGCTTGATCTCACCCGAGGCACTATCTATAGTGTCCTTGACGAATGTCGCGCGATTACACTCGCGCCCTTCCCAGAACAACCGCAGCAAGAAGGAACGACCCATGCAAGCCACCAGTGTCGCCAGCAATCCCCCGCATTCCACCCCGTCCTTCGGTGGCTCCGCCGCCCCCGAGGCATCCGCCCACCCGCTGGCGCACTACCAGATCATCCGCCGCAACGGCGCCGTCGTTCCCTTCGAGCCGAACAAGATCGCCATCGCGATGATGAAGGCCTTCCTGGCCGTGCACGGCACCCAGGGCGCGGCCTCGGCCAGCGTGCGCGAGACGGTGGACTCGCTCACGCAGCAGGTGATCCGCGCGCTGGTGCGCTCGCGCCCGGGCGGCGGCACCTTCCACATCGAGGACGTGCAGGACCAGGTCGAGCTGGGCCTGATGCGCGGCGGCCACCACGAGATCGCCCGCGCCTACGTGCTGTACCGGGAGCGCCGCGCGCAGGAGCGCGCCCGCCAGGCGGCGCCCGAAGTGGCCGAGGCGCCGGTGCTGCACGTCCTGGACGGCGGCCAGCGCGTGCCGCTGGACGTGGCGCAGCTGAAGGCGCTGATCGAGAACGCCTGCGCCGGCCTGTCGGCCGACGTCCGGCCCGACCCGATCGTCGCCGAGACCCTGCGCAACCTGTACGACGGCGTGCCGATCGACGAGGTCTACAAGGCCTCCATCCTGGCGGCGCGCACGCTGATCGAGAAGGATCCCGACTACACCTACGCCACCGCGCGCCTGCTGCTGCACACCATCTTCAAGGAGGTCCTGGGCCGCGACGTGATGCCGGCCGCGGCGGCCGAGGCCTACGCCGACTACTTCCCCGGCTTCGTGAAGAAGGGCGTGGAGGCCGAGCTGCTCAACCCCGAGCTGCTGCAGTACGACCTCAGGCGGCTGGGCGCGGCGCTGAAGGCCGAGCGCGACCTGAAGTTCGACTACCTGGGGCTGCAGACCCTGTACGACCGCTACTTCCTGCACGTGCGCAAGACCCGCATCGAGCTGCCGCAGGCCTTCTTCATGCGCGTCGCCATGGGCCTGGCCCTGAACGAGATCGACCGCGAGGCGCGCGCCATCGAGTTCTACGAGGTGCTGTCGAGCTTCGACTTCATGTCGTCCACGCCGACCCTGTTCAACAGCGGCACGCTGCGCAGCCAGCTGTCGTCCTGCTACCTGACCACGGTGCCGGACGACCTGGACGGCATCTACGAGTCGATCAAGGAGAACGCGCTGCTGTCCAAGTTCGCGGGCGGGCTGGGCAACGACTGGACCCGGGTGCGTGCGCTCGGCTCCCACATCAAGGGCACCAACGGCGAGAGCCAGGGCGTGGTGCCGTTCCTGAAGGTGGTCAACGACACCGCCGTGGCGGTCAACCAGGGCGGCAAGCGCAAGGGCGCGGTCTGCACCTACCTGGAGAGCTGGCACCTGGACATCGAGGAGTTCCTGGAGCTGCGCAAGAACACCGGCGACGACCGCCGCCGCACCCACGACATGAACACGGCCAACTGGATCCCCGACCTGTTCATGCGCCGGGTGATGGAAAAGGGCGAGTGGACCCTGTTCTCGCCCTCCTCCGTGCCCGAGCTGCACGACCTGTTCGGCGCCGACTTCGAGAAGGCCTACGTCGCCTACGAGGAAAAGGCTCGGCGCGGCGAGATCAAGCCCAGCAAGGTGGTGGCCGCCACCGACCTGTGGCGCAAGATGCTGTCGATGCTGTTCGAGACCGGGCATCCCTGGATCACGTTCAAGGACGCCTGCAACGTGCGCAGCCCGCAGCAGCACGCCGGCGTGGTGCACTCGTCCAACCTGTGCACCGAGATCACGCTCAACACCAGCGACACCGAGACGGCGGTCTGCAACCTGGGCTCGGTCAACCTGCTGCAGCACCTGAAGGACGGCGGCATCGACCACGAGAAGCTGAAGAAGACGGTGTCCACCGCCATGCGCATGCTGGACAACGTCATCGACATCAATTACTACGCGGTCAAGAAGGCGCGCGACTCCAACCTGCGCCACCGCCCGGTCGGCCTGGGGCTGATGGGCTTCCAGGACGCGCTCTATGAACTGCGCATCCCCTACGCCTCGGAGCAGGCGGTGGAATTCGCTGATCGCTCGATGGAGGCAATCTGCTACCACGCCTACTGGGCGTCGACCGAGCTGGCGCGCGAGCGCGGCCGCTACTCCAGCTACCGGGGCTCGCTGTGGGACCAGGGCATCCTGCCGCCCGACACGCTGGACCTGCTGGCCCAGGCCCGCGGCGGCTACGTCGAGGTCGACCGCTCGGCCAGCCTGGACTGGGATGCGCTGCGCCGCAAGATCGCCCAGGACGGGATGCGCAACTCCAACTGCGTGGCCATCGCCCCGACCGCCACGATCTCCAACATCATCGGCGTGGACGCCTCGATCGAGCCCTGCTTCGGCAACCTGTCGGTCAAGTCCAACCTGTCGGGCGAGTTCACGGTGATCAACCACTACCTGGTGCGCGACCTCAAGCGCCTGGGCCTGTGGGACGACGTGATGGTCATGGACCTCAAGCACTTCGACGGCTCGCTGCGCCCGATCGACCGGGTGCCGCAGGACATCAAGGCGCTGTACGCGACCGCCTTCGAGGTCGAGCCGGTCTGGCTGGTGGAGGCCGCCGCGCGCCGCCAGAAGTGGATCGACCAGGCCCAGTCGCTCAACATCTACATGGCCGGCGCCTCCGGCAAGAAGCTGGACGACACCTACAAGCTGGCCTGGGTGCGCGGCCTGAAGACCACCTACTACCTGCGCACCATCAGCGCCACGCACGCGGAGAAGTCCACCGTGCAGTCGGGCCGGCTGAACGCGGTGGCCAACGGTGCCGGCAACGGCGGCATGGCCGCGAGCAGCGGCGGCATGTCGGCGCTCGACGCCGCCGCTGCGGCCGCGCAGCAGCAGATGGCGGCGGTGCCCGCCACCGACATCAAGTTCTGCGCGATCGACGACCCGACGTGCGAAGCGTGCCAGTAACGGTCCCACCCCTGGAGTGCCGGTGGCGCCATCCCCTCGAGGGAGCGCCACCCGCGGATCGCGACGCCGGACTCGCGGTGGCACCCCGTTTTCGCCACGCGTGTTCGTGCATCGCGCGAAACGCCGATCGCAGTTGAATTTCTGCGCGCGCGAATCAAGAGAGGTGTCGGCGTTCTCCGACAGGACGCCGATGCAAACGAGCAACACAATCGCGGCGTGATGCGAGCGGACACTTTGAAACACCGCATCACTGCCCGGATAATCCGAGCACTGGAAGACACATGCTGACCTGGGACGACGACGTCAAGCCCGCACCGCAGATCCCGCCGAGCAGCGGTTCACCCTGGAACCGCGAGGCGGCTGCCCCCTCACCGCTGGCAACGGCGGCCTTCCAACCTTCCCCCACTCCCGCGCTGCGCACCCTCGACGACGGCATGCGCGCGCCGCTGGCACAGCCCGCGCCCATCGCCACCCGCAGCGCCGAGGCCCCCAGCCACCGCCGCGTGCTGGCCGCCGACAAGCGCATCATCAACGGCCAGACCGACGTCAACCAGCTGGTGCCGTTCAAGTACAAGTGGGCCTGGGAGAAGTACCTCGCGACCTGCGCCAACCACTGGATGCCGCAGGAAATCAACATGAACCGCGACATCGCCCTGTGGAAGGACCCGAACGGGCTGACCGAGGACGAGCGCCGCATCATCAAGCGCAACCTGGGCTTCTTCGTCACGGCCGACTCGCTGGCCGCCAACAACATCGTGCTGGGTACCTACCGGCACATCACGGCGCCCGAGTGCCGCCAGTTCCTGCTGCGCCAGGCCTTCGAGGAGGCGATCCACACCCACGCCTACCAGTACATCGTGGAGTCGCTGGGCCTGGACGAGAGCGAGATCTTCAACGCCTACAACGAGGTGGCGTCGATCCGCGACAAGGACCAGTTCCTGATCCCCTTCATCGAGGCGATCATGGACCCCGACTTCCGCACCGGCACGCCGGAGGCCGACCAGACCCTGCTCAAGAGCCTGATCGTCTTCGCCTGCCTGATGGAAGGCCTGTTCTTCTATGTCGGCTTCACCCAGATCCTGGCGCTGGGCCGGCAGAACAAGATGACCGGTGCTGCCGAGCAGTACCAGTACATCCTGCGGGACGAGTCGATGCACTGCAACTTCGGCATCGACCTGATCAACCAGCTCAAGCTGGAGAACCCGCACCTGTGGACGGCGGAATTCAAGGCCGAGATCCGCGGCCTGTTCCAGAAGGCCGTCGAACTCGAGTACCGCTATGCCGAGGACACCATGCCGCGTGGCGTGCTGGGCCTCAATGCCTCCATGTTCAAGGGCTACCTGCGCTACATCGCCAACCGGCGCGCCACGCAGATCGGCCTGGAAGCGCTGTTCCCCAACGAGGAGAACCCCTTCCCGTGGATGAGCGAGATGATTGACCTGAAGAAAGAGCGCAATTTCTTTGAAACCCGCGTGATCGAATACCAGTCGGGTGGCGCGCTTTCCTGGGATTGACGGCAACTGCGAAGTCGTTGGGTTCGAGGTTTTTCCCGCACGGCAGACCGGCCAGCAAGAGCCGGCGCCCTGCGGGTCACGGTGTTCATGGGGCTGGGCATGAGGCCCAGTCCCATGGATCGCTCGGTGCCGCCAACAGGCGCTGAGTGCTTCTTTGGTTGATATCGATGTCAACTTGAACAGGAGAATGGAAATGGCAACTGCGAAGAAAGCCGCCGCGAAGAAGGCCCCGGCGAAGAAGGCTGCGGCCAAGAAGGCACCGGCCAAGAAGGCCACCGCCAAGAAGGCACCGGCCAAGAAGGCCGCTGCGAAGAAGGCGCCGGCCAAGAAGGCCGCCGCGAAGAAGGCGCCGGCCCGCAAGGTCGCCGCCAAGAAGGCACCGGCGCGCAAGGCCGCGGCCAAGAAGGCGCCGGCGAGGAAGGCTGCCGCCAAGAAGGCCCCGGCACGCAAGGCCGCGGCCAAGAAGGCACCGGCGCGCAAGGCTGCGGCCAAGAAGGCGCCGGCGAAGAAGGCTGCCGCCAAGAAGGCCCCCGCGAAGAAGGCGGCGGCGAAGAAGGGCGGCGCCAAGAAGGCCGCCAAGAAGGCGCCTGCGAAGAAGGCTGCTGCCAAGAAGGCGCCTGCGAAGAAGGCCGCCAAAGCCCCTGCTGCCAAGCCCGCGTCGGCGCCCGCCGCGGCTGCGGCTCCTGCGGCGCAGACCACTCTGAACCCGCAGGCCGCCTGGCCTTTCCCCACGGCTTCCAAGCCGTAAACAAATCCACCGGAGAAGCGCGGCGCGCTTCCCCGGTGGTACCTATCCATCGAAAAGCCGGGCCCGTCCCGGCTTTTCTCTTGGGCGGCTCCCCTCCCCGTCTGTCAGCGAACCGTCGAGGCGCTGCCAGCGGCGCAAGCAGGGCAGCCAGCCATGACACGTCCGCCCCCGCTTCGGCGAGACTGGCAGCGTGGCTTCCTCCCTCCAGCCGGATCTCTTCGGCACTGCTCCCGCGCAGTTGCCGGAAGGCATGCGCTATGAGCCGGACTTCCTCGCCGCCGGCGAAGAGTCGGCGCTGATCCACACGATCGAAGCGCTGCCGCTGGCGCCCATGCAGTACCGCGGCTACACCGCGCTGCGGCGGGTCGTGAGCTACGGCGGCCAGTACGACTTCAGCGCGCAGCGGCTGGGCGCCGCCGAGCCCATCCCCGGATGGCTGCAGCCGCTGTGCTCGCGGGTGGCCGGCTGGCTGGACATCGAGCCGGGGAGCTTCACGCAGGCGCTGGTGGCCGAATACCGCCCCGGCACCCCGCTGGGCTGGCACCGCGACGTGCCGGATTTCGAGGACGTGGTCGGCGTGTCGCTGCTGGACGAGGCCGTGATGCGCTTCCGGCCGTACCCGCCCCGCAATACCCGGCGGAGCGACGTGCTCAAGCTCACCCTGGCGCCGCGCTCGATCTACCTGCTGCGCGGCCCGGCGCGCTGGTCCTGGCAGCACAGCGTGGCACCGACGAAGTCGCTGCGCTACTCGATCACCCTGCGCACGCCGTCCGGCCGGCGCTGATTCAGCGCTCGCCGCCGGCCAGCGCGATCCGGCGACGCAACTGCGCCGCAGCGTCGTGCTCGCCGCGCTGCTCGGCCAGCTTGAGTTGCGCGCCCAGCCAGGCCAGCAGCGGTCGTCGCCAACCCTGCGCCGACGCCGTGTCGGCCGCCGCCTGCAGCATTTGCGGTGAGCCGCGGCCGGCCCGCACGGCCACCCCGGCGGCCACCAGCCGCGACAGGGGATCCTCGATGGCCGCGACCTGCGCGGCGTCGGCGCCGGCCGCCACGGCTCGATGCTGCGCCGGCAGCAGTTCCGCGGGCGCCGGCGCGCCCTGCAAATAGTCGGCATAGGCGCGCTCGGCGGCGGGCGCGTCGGCGCGCAGCGCCTCGAATCCGGCGCAGGGGGCGAAGTCGAGGCTGGCCACCTGCAGCGCACAGCGCGTGAGTTCGGCCCGTGCCACCAGGCCGGGCCGGCCGGTGGCGGACAACTCGTGCCGCGCCCGGTCGAACTCGGCATTCGCGACCCGCGTGTTGCCGGCGAGCCAGGCCTGCTGGTAGCGCTCCAGCGCGCCATGGGCATTGACCTGCCAGTCGGGTGCGGGCGGGCGGCTGCCGCAGGCCGCCAGCAGCAGCGCCATCGAGGCCGCGACGATGGCCGGCCTCATGGGAGCCTGATCTCCGTCTCGCGCGCGAACGGCCACTTGCGGTTGATCTCGTTGATCAGCGACTCGACCTTGCGCAGGCTGGCTTCCACCTCGCCGCGCAGCGCGCCCAGGTCCTCGGTGCCGCTGCGCACGTTGGCGCCGACCGCCTGCGCCTCCACCAGCACCGCGTCCACCTTCTTCAGGCTCTCGCGCGTGTCGGCCAGCAGCCCGTTGAGCTGCACGACCGTCGCGCGCGTCTCGCGCACCACGCCGTCCGGGCCGAACACCTGCGTGTCGGCCTTGGCCGCCAGCGTGTCGAAGCGCGCGAGCAGCGCGTTGGTGCGCTCCAGCGTGGTGATGAGGCGGCGGGCGTCCGCCTCGTTGCCGAACAGCACGCCCAGCGCGCCCTGCGGCCCCTTCAGCTTCTCGGTGACCGCCTGCACGTTGGCCAGGCTGGCCCGCAGGGCCGCGTCCTCGCGCGTCATGGACGTCAGGTTCTCCAGCACCTCGCGCGCCGAGGCGATCACCCGCGGCAGTTCCGCCGTGGCGTCGCCGCGCAGCACCGGTCGCTCGGCGCCGTCCGGCAGCGGCGGGTCGGTCAGCACGCCGGTGAAGGCCCGGATCGCCGTGCCGCCCACCAGCCCGCGCACCAACGTGAACACGCTGCTGGTGCGCAGCCAGTGGGCGTCCTTGCGCGCCACGTCGATCAGGATGCGCACGTCGCCGGTGGAGCCCAGCTCCACCTTGCGCACGCGGCCGATCGGGAAGCCGGAGAAGGTCATGTCCATTCCCACCGACACGCCTTCGGAGTCGTCGGTGGTCAGGACCAGGGTCTGGGTCGGCTCGAAGAAACCGCGGGCGTACAGCAGGTAGGTGACGGCGGCGCCGATCAGCAGCACGGTGAACAGCAGCAGCAGCCGCGCCTTGAGCGCCAGCTGCGGCACCGGCGGCGCGGCCGAGGGTTCCGAATCCTGCAGGGGCGTGTCCGGCATGGGTCAGTAGTAGTTGCCCACCAGGGAGAGCGATTCCAGCAGCAGCAGCACGGCGAACATGCGCACCAGCCCCTGCAGGGCGGCACTCTCGCGCGAGCTGGGCGTGGCGATGTCCTCGTTGGCGCCCGAGGCCATCGGGATGACCGCCACCGCCAGGCCGAAGAACACCGTCTTGATGACGAAGATCAGCGACACCGAGGGGTTGAACACGTGGCCGAACATCCGCGTGTAAGCGGGCAGCCCCTCTCCGGCGAGGCCGTAGACGGCCAAGTAGGCCACCACCGCGGCCACCACGCAGCTCAGGGCCGCCAGCGTGGTGGTGGAGAAGATGCCGGCCAGCAGGCGCGGCAGCACCTCGCGCGTCAGGGGCTCCACGCCGGCACGCCGCAGCACGCCGAAGTGGCCCGTGCGCCGCATCTCCGCCAGGGCCGCGCCGTTGGGGATGGTGCAGCGCAGGGCCACGAACAGCGCCGCGGTCAGCGGGATCAGCTCGAGCACCAGCACGCGGATCACCATCTCCAGCGCGTACTGCGACAGGCCGTAGCTGCGGGCGGTGACCACCACGATCTTGGTCAGCACCACCGTGAGCAGCGCGCACAGCATGGAGAAACCGAGCAGGATGGGGGCCGTGTCCAGCCAGGTGTGGCGCGCCAGCGCGAGGCGGGTGCGAGGGTCGCGGTAGCTGGAAGGCGACAGGGCCAGCGCCAGCAGCATGGCGCCGAAGAAGACCACGCCCCACCAGCTCAGGACCCAGCGCAGCGGGGCTGCGCCCACGTGGCCCAGCCGGTGGTACCAGAGCGGTGCCGCAGTCATGGCCGGATGATAGCGGCGGGCCTGCCGCCGGGCGCCGGGCGGAAACCCCGCGGCGGCACGCTTTCCGGATCGCGGACCACAATGCCACCGGCCCCATGCACAAGGAAGTCTCCATGGCGAGTGACACATCCCGGTTCGACCTCTTCGTCATCGGCGGCGGCAGCGGCGGCGTGCGCGCCGCGCGCATGGCCGCCCAGCGCGGCGCCCGGGTCGCCCTGGCGGAAGCCGCGGCCATGGGCGGCACCTGCGTCAACGTCGGCTGCATCCCGAAGAAGCTGTATGCCTACGCCGCCCACTACGCGCACGATTTCGCCGATGCCGCCGGCTTCGGCTGGGACGTGGGCGAGCCGCGCTTCGACTGGGCCCGGCTCAAGGCCAACCGGGCAGCGGAGATCGCGCGGCTGAACGGCGTGTACGAGCAGCTGCTGGCGGACGCCGGCGTGCAGGTGCTGCGCGGCTGGGCCGAACTGCTGGACGGCCACACCGTCCGGGTGCGCACCGAGGCCGGGCTGCAGACGCATGCCGCGCGGCACATCCTGCTGGCCACCGGCGGCACGCCGACCCTGTTGCCCGTCCCCGGTGCCGAACTGGGCGTCACCTCCGACAGCATGTTCGACCTGGAGCCGTTCCCGCGGCGGCTGGCGGTGGTCGGCGGCGGCTACATCGCCTGCGAGTTCGCCTCCATCTTCCAGGGGCTGGGCGCCCAGGTCACGGTGCTGTACCGGGGCGAGCAGATCCTGCGCGGCTTCGACGACGAGGTGCGGCAGTTCATCGCCGCCGAGATGATCCGCAGCGGCATCGACTTGCGCCTGGGCAGCGAGGTGCGGGCGATCGAGCGCGGCAGCGCCGGGCTGGAGCTGACGCTGGACGACGGCAGCGGGCTGCAGGCCGATACCGTGCTGTTCGCCACGGGCCGCGTCCCGAACGTGAACGGACTGGGGCTGGAGGCGGCCGGCGTCCGGCAGGGGCGGCATGGCGCCATCGAGGTCGACACCCACTACCGGACCTCGGTGCCCTCGGTCTACGCGGTGGGCGACGTCACCGCGCGCCTGCAACTGACGCCGGTGGCGCTCGGCGAAGCCATGGCGGTGGTCGACCACCTGTTCGGCGACGGTCGCCGCCGCATGGGCTACGAGTACATCCCGACCGCCGTCTTCACGCACCCGAACATCGCCACCGTCGGCCTGACCGAAGCGCAGGCCCGCGAGCGCTTCGGCCAGGTCGCGGTCTATCGCAGCGACTTCCGTCCGCTGCGCCATACGCTCACCGGCAGCGGCGAGCGCTGCCTGATGAAGATGGTGGTGGACAAGGCCACCGATCGCGTCGTCGGCCTGCACATGGTTGGCCCGGACGCAGGCGAGGTGGTGCAGGGCTTCGCCGTGGCGATGAAAGCGGGCGCGACCAAGGCCGTGTTCGATGCCACCATCGGTATCCACCCCACCGTGGCCGAGGAATTCGTGACGATGCGCGAGCCGGTTCGCTGAGGAAGGCGCGCCCCCGGAAATGAAAACGCCGTGCCACCGGGTGGTGGCACGGCGTCGTCGCCGCGAAGGCGGGGCCTCAGTTGTACGGGCGGCCGTAGCTGCGGGTCAGCGAGGACGGCTTGGAGTCCTCTTCCGGCGGCAGGTAGATGGTGGTGCGGTCGATCTTGGAATCGTAGGCGGCGAGTTCGGCGCTGGCGCTGCGGATCACCGCCCGGTCGAGGGGATGGCACTGGCGCTGGCTCAATCGCGAGAGCTGCTCGGACTTGTCGATCGTTTCGCGCACGGCGGTCGGATCCGTCATGAGGGCGAAGGGATTCGATGCCAAGGCTGCTGTCGTCATGGGCTCACTCCTGTTCAAGTTATGGGTTCGCTTGCAGTGCGAGTGACTGTCGCCGTTGGGCCAAATGTGTAACGTCAGGTTCGTTCGTTACACCTTGTAGGACGCAGACTCACCCCGCCGAAGGGCACGGCCGAAGCGCCATGCAGCCCTGTGCACAATAGGCTTCATGCCGCACATGCCGCCGTTCATCGCGCCCACGCGCCACAGCGATCCGGAAAGCACGCTGGCCCAGGTCCGCACCATCTACGCGCAGCAGATCGGGCATCTTCGCGATGCGATGCAGCGCTTCGTGGCGGGCGAGACGCTGCCCGGCCACGTGCGGGCCTGCTATCCCTTCGTGCGCATCCACACCGAGACGGCGGTGCCGCAGGAGGTGCTGGAGAACCTGGGCCTGAGCTACGGATTCGTCAGCGGGGCGGGCCGCTTCGAGACCACGCTGACGCGGCCCGACTTGTACGGCAACTACTACCTGGAGCAGTTCCGGCTGCTGCGGCAAAGCCACGGCGTCGACCTGGAAGTGGGCACCAGCACGCAACCAATCCCGGTGCACTTCTCGTTCGCCGAGAACGACCACATCGAAGGTTCGCTCAGCCCCGAGCGGCAGGCCCTGCTGCGCGACCAGTTCGACCTGCCCGACCTCGGCGCGATGGACGACGGCATCGCCAACGGCACCTGGCGCCCTCAGCCGGGCGATGCGCACCCGCTGTCGCTGTTCACCGCCGCCCGCGTGGACTACTCGCTGCACCGGCTGCGGCACTACACCGGCACCGCGCCCGACTGGTTCCAGAACTTCGTGCTGTTCACCAACTACCAGTTCTACATCGACGAGTTCGTCCGGCTGGGACACGAGGAGATGGCTCGCGCCGACAGCGCGTACAGCGCCTTCGTGGAGCCGGGGAACGTGGTCACGCGGCGCGCAGGGCTGGGCGCGGGCGCACCGGGCACGCCGCCGGAAGCGAGCTGGGGCACGGCGCCCGCGCGGCTGCCGCAGATGCCCGCCTACCACCTGATGCGGCCCGACCACCACGGGATCACCATGGTCAACATCGGCGTGGGGCCGGCCAACGCCAAGACCATCACCGACCACATCGCCGTGCTGCGCCCGCACGCCTGGATGATGCTGGGGCACTGCGCCGGCCTGCGCAGCAGCCAGCAGCTGGGCGACTACGTGCTGGCCCACGCCTACGTGCGCGAGGACCACGTGCTGGACGAGGAGCTGCCGGTGTGGGTGCCGATCCCGGCCCTGGCCGAGATCCAGCTGGCGCTGGAGAAGGCCGTGGCCGACGTGACGCAGTGCGAGGGCGCGGCCCTCAAGCGCATCATGCGCACCGGCACCGTGGCCAGCACCGACAACCGCAACTGGGAGCTGCTGCCCGGCAACGAGCCGCAGCGCCGCTTCAGCCAGAGCCGCGCGGTGGCGCTGGACATGGAAAGCGCCACCATCGCCGCCAACGGCTTCCGCTTCCGCGTCCCCTACGGCACCCTGCTGTGCGTGAGCGACAAGCCGCTGCACGGCGAGATCAAGCTGCCCGGCATGGCCAACCACTTCTACCGCGAGCGGGTCGACCAGCACCTGCGCATCGGCATGCGCGCCGTGGAGATCCTCAGCGCCGGCGGCAGCCAGCGGCTGCACAGCCGCAAGCTGAGGGCGTTCGACGAGGTGGCGTTTCAGTAACGCGGGCAACGCGCCTTCGGCTGGCCGATCCGGCTCGCCGCCGCAGTGCGATCAGAGCGGACTCGTCGCGCCCGCGATCGTTCCCATCGCTTCCCCCAGCCGCACCGACCTGCTCGGCGCCCAGTCGGGGTGGAAGCTGACCACGTCCCTGGGGAACAGCATCACGATGGTGGAGCCGAGCAGGAAGCGGCCCATCTCCTGCCCCTGGCGCAGCACGATGTCGCGGCCGGCGTAGTCCCATTGGCGCACGTCGCGCGTTCGGGGCGGGTTCACGGTGCCGTGCCACACGGTGGCCACGCTGCCGACGATGGTGGCGCCCACCAGCACGTTGACGAACGGCCCGAAGGCGGTGTCGAAGACGCACACCACGCGTTCGTTGCGTGCGAACAGGCCCGGCACGTGGCGCGCCGTGAGCGGGTTGACCGAGAACAGGTCCCCGGGCACGTAGATCATCTTCACCAGCCGCCCGTCGCAGGGCATGTGGATGCGGTGGTAGTCCTTGGGCGCCAGGTACAGGGTCGCGAAGTGGCCGTGGTCGAACCGGCGCGCCAGTTCGGCGTCGCCGGCCAGCAGCGCGGTGGTGGAGTAGCTGTGGCCCTTGGCCTGGAAGATCTGGTCGTGCTCGATCGGGCCGAACTGGCTGATCGCCGCGTCCACCGGGCAGACCAGCGGCGCATCGGCGATCGGGCGCACGCCCTCGCGCAGCGGCCGGGTGAAGAAGTCGTTGAAGGTCGCGTACGACTCGATGCGCGAGTCGGCCGCCTCGGCCATGTTCACGCCGTAGTGCGCGACGAAGCGCCGGATGATGGCGTGGGTCAGCGCACCGCCGCGCCAGCCGGCCAGCTTGCCCATCAGCACGGTGAGCAGTTTCTTGGGCAGCAGGTATTGCTGCTGGATGGACAGGGGCGGGAACACGTGGGCCTTGCAGGAGGGGAGCCAAAAATTCTAAGCGGGACACCGCGGGCGCCGGTCGCTGCGACACAATGGCGCGGCCCATGGCCGCGCCCCTGCTCGATGTCGACCAGCTCCGCAAACGCTACGGCGACACGCCGGTCGTCGACGGGCTGTCCTTCGGCATCGCGCGGGGCGAGTGCCTCGGCATCATCGGTCCCAACGGCGCCGGCAAGACCACCACCCTGCGCATGTGCCTGGGCCTGACCGCACCCGACGAGGGCCGAATCACCGCCATGGGCCTGTCCATGCCGGGCGACGCGATGGCGATCAAGGCGCGCTTCGGCGTGGTGAGCCAGTTCGACTCGCTCGACCCGGACTTCAGCTGCGCGGAGAACCTGATGGTCTACGGGCGCTACTTCGGCCTGCCGGTCGCCGTGGTGCGCGAGCGCATCCCGCGCCTGCTGGAGTTCGCCGCCCTCACGCACAAGGCCGATGTGAAGCCGGCGGAGCTGTCCGGCGGCATGCGCCGGCGGCTGTCGCTGGCGCGTGCGCTGGTCAACGACCCCGACCTGCTGCTGCTGGACGAACCCACCACCGGGCTGGACCCGCAAGCCCGCCACCTGATGTGGGAGCGGCTGCAAGTGCTGCTGCAACAGGGCAAGTCCATCCTGCTGACCACCCACTTCATGGACGAGGCCGAGCGCCTGTGCTCGCGCCTGCTGGTGATGGACCACGGCCGCAAGATCGCCGAAGGCGCGCCGCGCGAGCTGATCGCCCGGCACCTGGAGCCCGACGTGGTGGAGGCCTACGGCCAGGGTGCGTCGGCGCTGGCGCACTCGGACGCGCGCGCGTTCGCCGAGCGGGTGGAAGTCAGCGGCGAGACCGTGTTCTTCTACACGCGCGGGGCCGGGCCGCTGCTGCAGGCGCTGTCGCGCGAGCCCCGCCTGCGCACCCTGCATCGCCCGGCCAACCTGGAGGACCTATTCCTCAAGCTGACCGGGCGCCAGATCCGGCAGGAGGGCTGATGCGGACGGGGCTGTGCCATCCCCCCGACCTGTCGCTGCGCTGGTGGCCGGTGTTCCTGCGCAACCTGCTGGTGTGGCGCAAGCTGGCCGTGCCCAGCCTGGTCGGCAACATCGCCGAGCCGCTGATGTGGCTGGTGGCCTTCGGCTACGGCATGGGCGCGCTGGTCGGCCAGGTGCAGGTCGGCGACCGGGCCGTCCCCTACATCCTGTTCCTCGCCAGCGGGTCGGTCTGCATGAGCGCCATGAACGCGGCCTCGTTCGAGGCGCTGTACTCGGCGTTCTCGCGCATGCACGTGCAGAAGACCTGGGACGGGATCATGAACGCGCCCGTCAGCCTGGACAGCATCGTGCTGGCGGAGATGCTCTGGGCCGCCTTCAAGGCCCTGTTCACCGTGGTCGCCATCCTGCTGGTGATGCTGGCGCTGGGCATCAGCCACAGCCCCAAGCTGCTGGCGGCCCTGCCGCTGCTGGCGTTCGCCGCGGTGGCCTTCTCGTGCATCGCGCTGATCTTCAACGCGCTGGCCCGGGGCTACGATTTCTTCACCTACTACTTCACCCTGTTCGTGACGCCGATGATGTTCCTGTCCGGCGTGTTCTTCCCGCGCGAGCAGTTGCCCGGCGTCCTCCGCGCGGCCTCGGACTGGTTGCCGCTGACGCATGCGGTGGAGCTGGTGCGGCCGCTGTTCATGGACCAGTGGCCCCAGCGTCCGCTGCTGCACCTGCTCGCCCTTGCCGGCTATGCCGTGGCGGCCTTCGGGGCGGCACTGGTGCTGACCCGGCGGAGGTTCCGGTGAGCGCCACGCCGCCCGTGCAACTGCCGCCCGAGACCCTGGCCTTCATGGCCCGGGGCGTGTCGGTGATCGTCGGCTCGCGCGACGCGGCCCTGCGTCCCAGCATCATGCGTGGCATCGGCAGCGACGTCGCCCCGGACGGCACGGTCACGGTTTCCTGTCGCGCTCGCTGTCTCGGCAGTTGCTGCAAAAAGCCCCTCGCCGAACGGACGCCGGCGGATGTCGCAGACTCGGGGCTCCCATTCCCCGGCGCAAGCCGCACGTCCGAGAAAGCCAACCATGAAGCAAGTCGACAAGGTGCTCTACACCGCCCGTACCCACACCACCGGCGGCCGCGAAGGCGGCCACGCGCGCAGCGACGACGGCCGGATCGAAGTGAACCTGAGCTCGCCCGGCGGCAGCGGCCAGGGCACCAACCCCGAGCAGCTGTTCGCCGCCGGCTACTCGGCCTGCTTCATCGGCGCGATGAAAGCGGTGGCCACGCGGCAGAAGCTGACCCTGCCGCAGGACACCGCCATCGATGCCGAAGTCGACCTCGGGCCGGTGGCCCAGGCGTTCGGCATCGCGGTCCGGCTGAACGTCAGCCTGCCCGGCATGGACGCCGGCCAGGCGCGCCAGCTGCTCGACGCCGCCCACCAGGTCTGCCCCTATTCCAATGCGACGCGCGGCAACATCGACGTGCAGATCAATCTGAGGTGAAGCCGCCGGGCGGCGCGGCGGACAATCCGCCGATGCCCCTTGCCCATCCCTACGAAGCGCTGACCCCGGACGCGGTGCTCGACGCCCTGGCCAGCGTCGGCCTGTACGGCGACGGCCGCCTGCTGGCGCTGAGCTCCTACGAGAACCGGGTCTACCAGGTCGAGCTGGAAGAGCCGGTGCAGGGCTGCGAACAGGTGGTGGTGAAGTTCTACCGGCCGGGCCGCTGGAGCGATGCGGCCATCGCCGAGGAGCACGCCTTCGCCTGCGAGTTGGCAGCCGCCGAGGTTCCAGTGGTCGCTCCCCTGGTGCTGGAGGGCGGCACGCTGCACCGGCACGGCCCCTTCGCCTTCAGCGTCAGCCCGCGGCGCGGCGGCCGAGCACCCGAGCTGGACGACGGCGAGGTGCTCGAGTGGATCGGCCGCTTCCTGGCGCGCATCCACACGGTGGGCTCGGCGCGGCCCTTCGAGCAGCGACCGCGGCTGGACCTGGACAGCTTCGGCCGCGAGCCGCGCGACTGGCTGCTGCAGCACGAATCGATCCCGCTGGACGTGCAGTCGGCCTGGCGCGCGGTGTGCGAGCAGGCGCTGGAGGCGGTGGCCCGGGCGCTCGGCGGGGCCGACGGCAACTATGGATCCGAGTGGCAGCTGTTGCGGCTGCACGGCGACTGCCACCCCGGCAACATCCTGTGGACGCCGGGCCAGGGACCGCACTTCGTCGACCTCGACGACACCCGCACCGGTCCGGCGGTGCAGGACCTGTGGATGCTGCTGTCGGGCGAGCGGGCCCAGCGCCAGCGGCAGCTCGGCGCCCTGCTGGATGGCTACGAGCAAGTGCGCGACTTCGACCGGCGCGAGCTCGCCCTGGTCGAGCCGCTGCGCACCCTGCGCCTGGTCCACTACAGCGCCTGGCTGGCGCGGCGCTGGGACGACCCGGCCTTCCCGGCCGCGTTCCCGTGGTTCGGCAGCAGCGATTACTGGAAGGGCCAGGTGCAGATGCTGGAGGAGCAGCTGGAGGCCATGGCGGAACCGCCGCTGGTGGCCTGAAGCACCCGCGCGCTCAGGGCGCGACCTGCTGGGACGAGCTGGGCGGCACCGTTCCGGCCGGCGGCGGCACCACCGGAGCCAGGTGATCGGCGGGGTCGTAGATGACGGTTCCGGTGCCGATGCCCACGCCAGCGCGCACCGGCCCGCCGCCGATCGGCACGCTGGCGCCCACGCCGGCGCCACCGGTGACCTGGCCACGCTGGTTGACGCCCACGCCGACCCCGACCGGACCGACACCGGTACCCACCCCGACGTTGAGGCCGCCGCTGCCGCCACCCACGCCGATGGTGACCGGGCCGACCGGCACGCCGATGCCGACCCCGACGCCGGGCGAGGCACAGCCCGCCAGTGCAACGGCGAGCAGCGTGGCGGCGATCACGGCACGGATCTTCATGGAGTGATTGTGGTCGGTGCGGCCAGCGGTCCGCTGCCCGCCGGCTTCCTGTCGTGCGGTAGGCGCCTGCCTAGGCCAGCAGCGCATTGACACGCTTGACGTAGGCCGCCGGATCCTCCGGCATCCCGCCTTCGGCCAGCAGCGCCTGGTCGAACAGGATCTGCGCCAGGTCGTGGAAATGCACCGAGCCGTCCAGCTTCCTGACCAGCGGGTGCTCGGGGTTCACTTCCAGCACCGGCTTGGTCTCGGGCACTTTCTGGCCGGCCTGCTTGAGCATGCGGGCCAGCTGCATGCTCATGCCGCCGTCGCTGACCACCAGGCAGGCCGGCGAATCGACCAGGCGCGAGGTGACGCGCACGTCCTCGGCCTTGTCCTTGAGCGCTTCCTTGAGCTTGGCCAGCACCGGCTTGAACGCCTCGGCCGCTTCCTCGGCCGCCTTCTTCTCGGCCTCGTCCTGCAGCTTGCCCAGGTCCACGGCCCCCTTGGCCACCGACTGCAGCGGCGTGCCGTCGAACTCGTGCAGGTAGTTGAGCGCCCACTCGTCCACCCGGTCCGTCATCAGCAGCACCTCGATGCCCTTCTTGCGGAACACCTCCAGCTGCGGGCTGTTCTGGGCCGCGGCCAGCGTGTCGGCGGTGATGTAGTAGATGGCCTCCTGGCCTTCCTTCATGCGCGCCTTGTAGTCGGCCAGGGACACGCTCACCGCGTCCGACTGGGTGGAGGCGAAGCGCAGCAGCCGGGCCAGCCGCTCGCGGTTCGCGAAGTCCTCGCCCAGGCCTTCCTTCAGCACGGCGCCGAACTCGGCGTAGAACTTCGCATAGCGGGCCTTGTCCTCGGCCGTGGCGCTGTCGTCCTTCTCGGCCTTGGCCATCTCCTCCAGCATGGATAGCACGCGCTTGGTGCTGCCGTCGCGGATGGCCCGCACGTCGCGGCTTTCCTGCAGCAGTTCGCGGCTGACGTTGAGCGGCAGGTCGGCCGAGTCGATCACGCCCTTGACGAAGCGCAGGTAGACCGGCATCAGCGCCTCGGCGTCGTCCATGATGAAGACGCGCTTGACGTACAGCTTGACACCGGCGGCCTTCTCGCGGTTCCACAGGTCGAACGGCGCACGCGCCGGGATGTACAGCAACTGCGTGTACTCGGTCGAGCCCTCCACCCGGTTGTGGCTCCAGGCCAGCGGGTCCTCGTGGTCGTGGCTGATCTGCTTGTAGAAGGCCTTGTACTGGTCGTCCGTGATGTCCTTCTTCGGACGGGTCCACAGCGCGCTGGCCTGGTTGACGGTCTCCCACTCGTCGGTGAGCACCATCTCGCCGCCCTTGTTGTCCTCGCCTTCCTTCCACTCCTCCTTGCGCATCAGGATCGGCAGCGAGATGTGGTCGGAGTACTTGCCGACGATGGACTTGAGCTTCCAGGTGGAGAGGTACTCGGTGGCGTCGTCCTTCAGGTGCAGCGTCACGGCGGTGCCGCGCTGCGGCCGCTCGATCGCCTCCACCTCGAAGTCGCCGGTGCCGGTGCTGGTCCAGCGCACGCCCTGCCCGGCCGGCAGGCCGGCGCGGCGCGATTCCACCGTGATGCGGTCGGCCACGATGAAGCCCGAATAGAAGCCGACCCCGAATTGGCCGATCAGCTGCGCGTCGGCCTTCTGGTCGCCCGTGAGCCGGCCCATGAACTCGCGGGTGCCGCTCTTGGCGATAGTGCCCAGGTTGTCGATCGCCTCCTGCTGCGACAGGCCGATGCCGTTGTCGGCAATGGTGAGGGTCTTCGCCGCCTTGTCGAAGCTGATGCGCACCTCGAGATTGGGCGCGTCTTCATACAGCGCGTTGTCGTTCAGGGCCTCGAAGCGCAGCTTGTCGCAGGCGTCAGAGGCGTTGGAGACCAGCTCGCGCAGGAAGATCTCCTTGTTCGAATACAGCGAATGGGTGACCAGGTGCAGCAGTTGCGCGACTTCGGCCTGGAAGGAGAGGGTTTGCTTGTTCTGGGGCATGTCGTCGGTTTGAAGCGGAAAACGCGAGCACAGCATGTGGGCGCGACGGGAAATTTCAAGCGGCCCGGCTGATCGGACCCTTGCGCGACGGGTCTGGCGGCCCACACGACCTGCGTCGACCCGTGACTTATTTCGCCGTCCGACTGTCACGAGCAGCATTCCGGCGAGTGGCTCGATCACAGTTCGTTACAGTCCTGCCGAGCGCTCGAATCATGTTCATTGAACTGTCGCCCCACCTCCCTGCGTCCTCGAGGACGTCGACGAATTTTCCTCTTGCGGCCATCGAGGAGCTGACGCTCACCGTGGAGCGATCCGGCCGGGATAGCCGCGGATCCGCGCCGCCCTGGTTCAAGTCCGGGGTGCGCCGCGACGCCCTGGGTTGGCCGATCCATGCAGCGGTCGAGGGATCGGCGGGGCAGGGCATGACCCTCACCATCCAGGCCGAAAACAGGCCCTGATAGCCCTTCCGCGGCTCCGGACGACGACCGGCTCCAGCGAGCCGACTGCCGGCCGGGATCACCGCTGATCCGCGCCGCCCAACCGGCCATCCAGCGTCAGCGGCCGGGATCGTTGCGTGTATGTAACAAAAAGCGACTGAAATCCCGGAAACTCATCGCAATTGGCACGTAAGTGCTTGATTAGAGGGGCTAGCCGATTTGCAACTCGTAACAGCCGCAGATACATTTAGGGCACGGATTAAGGATTTTGCTTAGGGCAGCTTAGGCAACACGAGAACCAAACGATGAGTTCCAGGACGCTTTCACGGTGGATTGCAGCAGCGGCGTTGTCCAGCTGCTCGCTGCTGTCGTGGGCGTCCGACACCGCCACGATGACGGTGACGGCCACGGTGGTCGGCGTCTGCAAGCTGGTGTCCGTCCCCACGCTGGACTTCGGCACCCTGAACCAGGCCACCGCCCCGGTCGTGAACCCGCCCGCCGTCAACGTCACCTACCGCTGCACCAAGGGCACCCCGCCCGGCAGCTTCAAGGTCGGCACCCTGACCAGCGGGCCGTTCAACGGCGTTCTCAGCAACGGCACGGACACCATCACCTACACGATCAACTGGACCCCGCCGACCACGGCCGGTAGCGGCCTGGGCAGCGGCGTCACGCCGATCGACGTGCCGCTGATCGGCTCGATGCCGGGCGGTGCCAACTACCAGAACGTCTCCGCGGGCACCTACACGCAATCGGTGCCGATCGAGATCAGCCCCTGAAAACCAACCCGCCTCCCACTGAAAGGACTGCCATGTCTCAACTTGCCCGGATCCGCATTGCGGCAGCCATTGCCGTCGCCGCCCTTCCCCTGTCTTCGGCGTTCGCCCTGGACATGGTGGCCACGGCCAGCATCACTGGCGCTTGCTCGCTCACGTCGGTCGCTCCGATGCCGTTCGGATCCCTTGACCAGATCACCGGCGGCGCAGTGCCGAAAACGTCCACCGCCGTTTACGCGTGCACCAACGGAGTCACTCCTACGGTCAGCGTAGGCGGTGCAACCGACGGCTCGACCGGTTTCAGCGGCTTGCTCGCCAAAGGCACCGACACCATCGCCTACACGGTGAAATGGACTAATCCGGGCGCGGCGACGGGCTTCAGCACGCCGGTGAACCTGACCTTGAACGGCGAGATCCCTGCCGGGGCCTATGAGGACAAGCCGGCCGGCAGCTACACCCAGACCGTCGCCGTCACCATCGCGCCGTAATGGCGCCGGGTGGGTGGGTGCCAACAGATCCCTGACGGTCGGATGCGTTCCCGTCTGGCGCTGGCCTGGCGTAGGGGCGGTTCCGCCGCCCTGTGCCTGCTGGCCTGTGCTCCTCTTGCATGGAGCGCAGGGACCGGCGCCGTGGGTGTCGGGGCGACCGTCGAGAGCAAGAACAACTGCCTGTTCAACGCCAAGGCGCTCACACTGCCGTTCGGCAACATCGACCCCGCCGGCGGTGGCGATGTGACGGCCACCGCATCGATGACGTTTGTCTGCAACGGCGCCAGCACACTGGCGACGTTCTTCATCAGCGCCAACGACGGTCTTCATGCGAGCGGCGCAGGTGCGCGCCGGATGCGGCACACGGTCACCACCACCGAATTCCTGCCCTATTCGCTCAGCTGGTCACCTGCGACTGCCACGGTGACCAAGGGCACTACACAGACGCTGACGGTGACCGGCACCATCCAACCGTTCCAGTTCCAGAACGTGCTCGCGGGCGCGTACCAGGACACGGTGGTGCTGACGATCACGCCTTGACGCGCACCCCGGTGCGCCCCCACAGTGGCGACCCATGTCCCAGCATTACCGCTCGTTGTCCCGGCACGCCCGCGCCATTCTTGCGACGGCCCTGTTCCCGCTCCTTTGCGCCACCGCTTCGGCCGCGGATTTCTCCGTCACGCCGATCCGCGCCGAACTGAAGGCCGGGGCGCTGAGCGAAACCATCACGGTCACCAACGACTCGCCGGCCCGACTGCGCGTGGGCATCAAGCTGATGGAGTGGACGCAGGACGCCGCCGGCAAGGACGTCTACAAGGACTCGAGCGACCTGATCTACTTTCCCCGGCAAATGGACATCGAGCCGGGGGCCAAGCGGCTGGTGCGGGTGGGGGCCAAGAGCCCCGCGGTGGGGACCGAGCGGGCGTACCGCCTGTTCATCGAGGAGATGCCCGACCCCGGCGCCCAGACGACGACCGCCGTGACCTTCTACTTCCGCTTCGGCGTGCCGATCTTCGTGCCCCCGGCGGCCGGCAAGCCGGAACTCGAGGCCGCGCCGCCCTCGCTCGTGAATGGGCAGCTCCGCCAGGCCGTGTCGAACCCCGGCAACAAGTTCCTGCGCCTGAATCGCCTGACGGTCAGCGACGGCGGCCAGTTCCAGCAGGACATCGCCGGCTGGTATTCGCTGGCCGGCACCTCGCGAACCTACACCGCCGACATCCCGAAGGACGTGTGCCGCAACGCCAGGAAGTTGCTGGTGCGCGGCGAGGGCGAAGGCATCAGTTTCGAGCGGGAACTCGCGGTCGACCCATCCCGGTGCGGCTGACCCTGTCGCTGCAGCGGGGCTGCAGCACCGTTCGACACCCATGACCCGGGGGCCGGCAAACCGCCGCATCGTCCTGCTCCTGCAGCTGGCCCTAGCCGCGATGGCGATGGGCAGCGCCGCGGCGCAGGTCGCTCCTCCGGGACCTGCTGCAGTCGCGATGGCCGGCGGCCAGGTGGAGGAGCTGATCCTGACCATCCGCTCCAACGGCGTTCCACGCGGCGAGTTCCTCCTGCTGCGCGCGGCCGGCGGGGACTTCCTCATTCGCGAGCAGGATGTCCAGCGGTTGGCCATCCAGCCGCCGGAAGGGGTTCCGGCGCATGCCTTCGCGGGCGACCGCTACCTGTCCCTGCGCGAGTTGGGATCCCGGCGGATCGAGCTGCACATCGAGGAGCTGGCGCTGGACCTGGAATTCCCGGCCACCAGCTACGGCGGCACCCGCATCGACCTGGCGAACCGGCCCGAGCCGCTGCCGATCGAAACACCCGCCAACAGCGTCATCGTCAACTACCGGGCCAGCGTACGGGACACGGGGGATGCCGCACCGCTGCAATTGCGACTGAGCACGGACCTGAACGTCCGCATGGGCGACGTCCTGCTGCGGCAGGAGGCGCTGGCACGCACCCGCGAGCCGGGCCAGCCCGGCGGCTTCGTACGCGGGCCGACCCAGCTGTTGATCGACGACCGCCGCGAGGGCACCCGCCTGATCGTCGGCGACACGGTGGTCGGCGCCAGCGGGACGCTGTCGGCCTTCACCGGCGCCGGGGTGTCGTTCGCGAAGCTGTTCGCCATCACGCCCGACGTGGTGTACCAGCCGTCGCCCCACCTGCAGGTCTTCGCGCCCACCCCGTCAGAGGTGGCGGTCTCTGTCGACGGCAGCACGGTCTATCGGGCGCAGGTCGGCCCGGGGCCGGTCGCCCTGGACAACCTGCTGTACTGGGGCGGCTCGCGGTCGGTGCAGGTGACCGTCACCGACGCCAGCGGACGCACCCAGGTCGTCGAGCAGCCCTTCCTCTTCACCGACCGCGTCCTGGCCCGCGGGCAGCAGGAGTACAGCTACTTCCTCGGCCGCCGCTCGGAAATCGGGTCGGACCTGCAACTGCGCTACCGCGAGGCGGCCTGGCAGGGCTTCCACCGCTACGGGGTGACCGACTGGCTGACGGCCTCGGGCACCGCCGAGGGCAACCGGGATTTCACGGCGGCCAGCGCCGGTGCCACGCTGCGCGCCGACCGGCTCGGGCTGATCTCCGCCGACCTCCTTTACAGCACCGACCGCATCAACGAGCGGACCGCGCTGGGCTGGGGCGCACGCTACACATGGGAAGGCCCCACCCTGGGCCTGTTCCTCGGGCACCGTCGCTTCGGGGACGGCTTTCGCACGTATTCGAGCTACCTGGGCATGCCCGCGATCCGTCGCGAGGACCGCCTGGGCGCATCGGTGCGACTGACCCCGACGACCAGCCTGTCCGCCGACGCCACGCGCGTCAGCGACGCGCTGGGCGGCCGCAACAGCATGGCCGTGCGGATGGTGACCTCGTTCAGCCGCCGCGCCTCGCTTCAGACCGAGTACGTCATCCGGCGCACAGGCGCCGGTCCGCGCGAGTGGGGAGTGAACCTGTACCTTCGCTTCGACCTCGACGGCCAGGTCTGGGCGAGCACGTCGGCGAGCGGCGGCCCCGGCAACGGCACCCTCAACCTGGAGGCGGGACGGCAGCTCACGGATGGCGAGGGCGTGGGCTGGCGCGCCGGCACCCAGAGCCAGTTCGGCGACCACGCATCCCATTTCGGCTACGCGTCGGCCAACTGGAACCTGCGCCCTTTCAGCCTGGATTTCAACGGGAGCTCCCAGCTGACCGGCGGGCGCGCGCGCTTCGTCGAGCTCGGCATATCCGGCGCGGTGGTGGCGGTCGACGGGTTCGCCGGCCTCTCCCGCCGTGTCAACGACAGCTTCGCGCTGGCCCGGTTGGGCGTGCCGGAGCCTGGCGTGGACATCTACCTGAACAACCAGTGGCAGGGCAAGAGCGATGAGCAAGGCAACCTAGTCATTCCCCAGGTCGGTGCCTACGGCCGGCAGGACGTGTCGATCAACGACAGGCAACTCCCCATGCAATACGGCATCGCGCACAAGCGCATGTCCATCGCCCCCGCGTTCAAGAGTGGCTCGGTCGTCGACTTCGGCGGCCGCCGGCAGCGGGCGTTCATCGGTCTGGCCAACGCAGGGCCGGGGCCTGGCGATCCGATCCGGTCGCGCGCGTTCCCGATGGCGCGCGTAGGCGCGACGGAAACCGTCCGGATCGAGACGTCGCCCGCGGGCGAGTTCTACCTCGAGAATGCCGAGCCGGGACGGTACGCGGGCACGCTGGACGTCGATGGTCGCAAGCTATCCTGCCGACTCGAACTGCCCGATGATCCCGAAGTGGTGATCGAGCTGAAGGAAGGTGTCACTTGTGACTAGCCGGCTTGCCGTATCTCTCGTCCTCGCTTTCTGTGCGCAGCAGGCCGCGATGGCCCAGACGACAACGTGCCGCCTCAACGCCGGCGGTTCGCTGGTTTTCGCGCCTTACGACGGCCTGTCCCTCGCGGCCAGCGACAGCCTGACCACGGTCCAGGTCAGCTGCACCCGCAACGGCGGGCCTCGCACCTTGGACATCTCGCTGGCCATCAGCCCCGGCAGTTCGGGTTCCGTCAGCGCCCGCCGCATGGTGCGGACCTCGGCACCCGTGGATTACCTCAACTACGGCCTGTTCCGGGACGTCTCCCGTACCGCGGTGTGGGGCTTCACTCCGGGAGTCGACACGATGACGAACTCGCTCACGATCGAGAACGGCGCCACCGCGGTCAGCACGTTCACGATCTACGGACGGCTGCCGGCGCAGCAGAACGTCTATGCGGGCGACTACAGCGACAGCGTGGTGCTGACGCTCACGCCCTGACGCCGGTTCAAGACTCTGCCGCCACGTGCAGGGGCCAGGCGTAGTGGCCCGGCGCCGTCTCCGCCGAGAGATAGAAGCGGAACTGCAGCGCCAGGTGCAGGCGGGGCTGGGCATCGCGGACCCACACGGCGCCGCCGGCAGAGCCCAGTTGCACGTCCCCCTGCGGCCCGCTGACCCGAGTGTGCGTGACCAGCTCGCTGCCCGACGTGAACATCAGCAGCACGCCGCGCGAGGTGTTGCTGCTCACCAGCAAGGACAGCGGCACGGGCGCGTCCACGTAGCCCTTGGCCACGTCCCGTTCGGTGACCTGCAGCGCAGGCGGTGACGCCAGCACCTGCACGCTGACGCGCGGAAGGATGATCGCGCTGACCGTGAGGTTCAAGGTGTCGGCCTTCGCCAGCCCGCCAAAGGACAGGCAGGCGAGCAGGAAAAGGAACTGGCGGACAACGTGGACCACGGGGCGGTTGGGCAGAGGGCGATGAGAGTCATGCTAGAAATCGGGCCCTGGCCCCTCGTAGGGAAAATGACACCCCCGCGGTAGTTCTTTTCCCCCGACCCCGTCCCGGACACCGCCGCTGCAGCGCCCCTTGGGCGCGCGCATCCGCCCGCCCTTCCGGCCACCCACGAAGAAAAGCGCCCCGCATGCGGGGCGCTTCTTCATGGGAGCGGGGGCGCGTCAGCTGCGGCTGGCTTCGCCGCGCGGAATCAGGCCCAGGCGCACGGCCTGCGCGGTCTCGGCGCGCAGGGCCTGCACGTCGACCGTGGAGCGGATCGGCGCCGCGACGCGCGAGCCCGCCGGCTCGGTGTTGCGGTTGCGCGCGACCTGCGCGGCTTCGGCCTGCACTTCGGCGCGGGTGCGCTGGCCTTCGAACTGGATGGCACGGTCGGAGCCGTAGAACTCGTCGGCGCTGGCACCGGCGGAGAAGGCGGCGGCAACGGCCGCGACGGCGAAGAGGGACTTGGCGTTCATGATGCGGTTTCCTTTCAGTGAAGAGCGGACAGGGTCCTTGTCGCGGTCTCTGCGGGCTGTCCATCTCGCTGCATCGACCGTGTGTCCACTGTAGGAAACCACTCTGAGTTGGCTCTTAGACCTTCCTTAGCTGGCGATTAGGACGCCTGCGCGGCCGCCAACGGCCGCGCAGCCGACAGGCCACTCGCAACAGCGATGCGCTCCACGCGCGCGACCAACCCGCTGCGATCCTCCCGGTTGCGCAGCACGATGCGCAGTCCGCAGCGCTGCGCCGCGTTCTGCGCGATCGACAGGCCCAGCCCGCTGCCGCGCACGCCGTTGCCCGGCACGCGGAAGAAGCGATCGAACACGCGCCCTAGCTGGTCCGGCGGGATGCCCGGGCCGTTGTCGATGACCTCGATCACGGGGCCTTGCGCGTTGGCCGTCAGGCGCACGTCGACCACGCCGCCTTCGGGCGTGTAGCGCAGCGCGTTCTCGATCAGGTTGTCCAGCACGCTGCGCAGGTCGCTCGCCGGGCAGCGCAGGGCCAGGGCGGCTGCGGCGGGTTCGTCCACCACCATGCCGAGGTCGATGTGGCGCTGGTCGGCCAGCGCGATCAGCCCGTCGATGCACTGGTGCACCTGGGCCTGCAGGTCGATGGCGACCGCCGGCTCCCGCGTCTCCCGGGCCTCGTGGCGCGAGAGCTTGAGCAGCTGGTCCACCAGCCGCTGCGCCCGGGCCACCCCAGCCTGCAGCTGCGCGAAGCTGTCCTTGCAGGCGCCCGGCGGCAGGTCGCAACGCAGGTTCTCCAGCTGCAGCGCCACCGCCGTGATCGGCGTGCGCAATTCGTGCGCGGCGTCCTGCACGAAGCGGCGCTGCGTGTCGAAGGCGTCACGCAGGCGCGCCAGCAGGCTGTTGAACGACACCACCAGCGGCTCGATCTCGCGCGGCACCCGGGCCAGTGGCAGTTCGCTGATGCTGCTCTCGTCCTGCTGCGCGGCCTGGCGGCCGATCGCCTGCACTTCGCGCGACAGGGTCCGCACCAGCGCCCAAAGGATCAGCAGCGCCAGCGGCAGCAGGATCAGCACCGGCGCGATCGCCGCCCCGGCACGCTCGACCGCGAGCTTGCGGCGGAATTCGCCGCTTTGCAGGACCTGGATGCGGCTGCCGTCCGCACGCGACGGCATCAGGTCGTAGATGCGCCAGTCGTGGTCGCCGAAGTGGGCGTCGCGGAATCCGGTGTCGCTAGGCGCCGGCGCGGCCAGGCCCGGCAGGGCTGTCGATTCCAGCCCCCCCTCGGCGTTCCAGACCTGCACGATGTAGCTGCCCCAGGTGTGGATCCGATCGGGCGCCACCGGCGGCAGCACCAGCCGGTCGCCGTGGTGCGCGATGGATTCGCCCAGTTGCTGCATCTGGTCGTCCATGAAGGAGGCGACCATGCGGTTGTACGTCCAGTAGGACACCGCCGCCGAAGCGGCGCCGACCAGCAGGAACAGGGGAACCAGCCAGTACATCAGCGCGCGCTGCAGGGAGCACATGGGTCCGGCCGAGAGGATGCGCATCACGTGACCTCCTTGCGGACCGGCTGGGACGCGGCGACGCGCCAGCCCAATCCGCGGACGTTGCGGATCACGTCGGCACCCAGCTTGCGGCGCATGCCGTGGATCAGGACATCGACTGCGTTGCTGCTCACCTCCTCGCCCCAGCCATAGATCCGGTTCTCCAGCTGGTCGCGCGAGAGGATCGCGCCGGGCCGCTCCAGCAGCGCGTGCAGGAGCGCGAATTCGCGCGCGGACAGCGGCAGGCGCTCGCCCTGCACCAGTGCCTCGCGGGTGGTGATGTCCAGTTGCAGCGCCTCGCCGCCGATGATGGAGTGGGCCGCCCCGTCGCGCCGGCGGATCACGGCGCGCATGCGGGCCAGCAGCTCGCGGAACTCGTAAGGCTTGACCAGGTAGTCGTCGGCCCCGATGTCCAGCCCGGTGATGCGCTCGTCCAGCCCGTCGCGCGCCGTGAGCACCAGCACCGGGGTGGTGTCGCCCTGGGACCGGGCGATGCGCAGCACCTCCAGCCCGTCGCGGCGCGGCAACCCGAGGTCGAGCAGCACGCAGGCGTAGCCGCCATCGGCCATGGCGCTCTGCGCCAGCAGCCCCTCCTTGACCCAATCGACCGACCAGCCGTTGGTCTCCAGGGCCTTCTGCAGGCTCTGGCCGATCATCTCGTCGTCTTCGACCAGCAGGATGCGCATCAGGACTCCATGACGGGACCGCAGCCCCACAAAGAGCCGCGAACCGCGGCAGGATATTCAAACAGAGTTAGCCGATCGTTAGCCGTCCCGTCCCTAGAACCGCTCCCCCTCCCCCAGGTACCGCCACATCCCCTGCGGCAGCTCCCCCAGCCGCACCCGCCCGATCCGCACTCGCTTGAGGCCGACGACCTTCAACCCGACCAGCTCGCACATGCGCCGGATCTGCCGCTTGCGTCCCTCGTTGAGCACGAAGCGCAGCTGCTCCGGGTTCTGCCAGTCGACCTGCGCGGGCTTGAGCGGACGGCCGTCCAGGCTCAGTCCGTGGCGAAGCCGGGCCAGCTGGGCGGCCGGGAAGGCGGCCTGCACCTCGCGCGCCACCGTGCCGTAGCTCACGCGCACCAGGTACTCCTTGTCGATGGTGGAGTCCTCGCCGATCAGCTGGCGCGCCACGCGGCCATCCTGGGTCAGCACCAGCAGGCCGGTGGAATCGATGTCCAGCCGGCCGGCCGGGGCCAGACCGCGCAGTTGCGCGGGCGCGAAACGGATGCGCGCGGGATCGCCCGGCCAGTGGCTGCGGGCCTGCACCAGCGTGACGGCCGGCTGGTAGCCGTCCTCGGCCTGGCCGCTGACGTAGCCGACCGGCTTGTGCAGCAGGATGGTGACCTGCTGCCGCTGCTGGCCCCGGGCGCGCGGGTCCACCTCGATGCGCGCGCCCGGCGCGACCTGCAGGCCCATGGGCGCGACCTGCCCGTCCACCCGCACCCAGCCGCGCGCGATCCAGTCGTCGGCCTCGCGGCGCGAGCACAGGCCCAGTTCGGCCATGCGCTTGTTCAACCGGGTGGTGGCGGGCTGGCCGGCAGGATCGCTCATGAGGGCGGCGATTATCGGCCGGCCGCCGTCGAGTCGTGGCCGCTGTTGCGCAGCGCCTCCAACTCCAGGATGCGCAGCCCGCCGTATTCGATGCGGATCGCCCCCTGCGCCTGCAGGGCGCGCAGCGCCTCGTTGACGCGCTGCCGCGACAGCCCGACCAGGTAGGCCAGCTCCTGCTGGGTGATGCGCAGCACCTGGCCCACGCCCGGGTACAACACCGGGTTGAACAGCGCGGCCAGGCTGCGCGCCACCCGCACGTCGGGGTTGGCCATGCGGTCGATCTCCAGCGCGGCGATGAACTGGGCCAGCCGCTCGTTGAGCTGGTTCATGACGAAGCGGTTGAAGCCGATCGAGTGGTCCAGCAGCCAGTGGAAGGTGTCCACCGGCAGCCCCGCCACGACGCTGTTGCGCAGCGGCTGGATGTTGTAGCGGTAGATCTCGCGCTTGAGGGCGGTCCCCTCGCCGAACCAGCCCCCCGGCGGCACGCCGGTGAAGGTCATGGTCTGGCCCTGCTCGCTGTCGGTGCTCATCTTGAGCAGGCCCTCGATGACGCCGAACCAGTAGGTCACCGGCCGCCCGACGCGGCAGACGAAATCGCCCGGCCGCGCGTCGCCGACCGTGATCTGGCTGACGGCCCGCTCGTACTCCTGCGCCTGCAGCAGCCGCAGCCAGGGAATTCCGGCCAGCTCGGCGCCGGTGGGGCGGCGGCGGCGCTGGTGCAGCGTGAGCTGTTCGGCCTTCATGCGGGTAATTACTTGCAAGGGAAATCCCGAAAATTGTCGTCGCAAAGACAAGCCGACGTCAAAGTCAACCCTAGCATTCCTGCCATTCAGGCCGGCCTTCGCCGGTTTTCGAGGACCTGGATGGACACGACCTTCCCCCGCCTGCTGCTCCAGCACGCCGCGCAGCGTCCGGCTGCGGCGGCCATGCGCGAGAAGGAATACGGCATTTGGCAAACCTTCACCTGGTCGGACCTCGCCCGGCTGGTCGAACACCTCGCGTGCGGCCTGCATGAAGCCGGCCTGCGCCGCGGCGAACACATGATCGTGATCGGCGCAAACCGCCCGCGCCTGTACGCCACCATGCTGGCCGCGCAGTCGCTGGGCGCCATTCCGGTGCCGCTGTACCAGGATGCGGTCGCGGCCGAATGCGTGTTCCCGATCACCAATGCCGAAGTGCGCTTCGCCTTCGCCGAGGACCAGGAGCAGGTCGACAAGCTGCTGGAGATCCGGCCGCAGTGCCCGCTGCTGCAGGGCATCTGGTACGACGACCCGCGCGGCCTGCGCAACTACAGCGAGCCGGGGCTGGCCTCGCTCGACGCGCTGGCGCAGGCCGGCGAGGCGTTCGCGGCCCGCAACCCCGGCTTCTTCAAGGGCGAAGTGGACAAGGCCGCGCCCGACGAGGTGGCGTCCATGTTCTTCACCTCGGGCACCACCGGCAATCCCAAGGGCGTGGTGCACACCCATCGCACGCTGCTCGACCGGGCCAAGGCCGGCGCCGACTTCGACAAGCTGACCGAGCGCGAGGAGGTGCTGGCCTACCTGCCGCCGGCCTGGATCGGCCAGAACATCTTCAGCTACGCGCAGTGGCTGGCCTGCGGCTACGTGGTCAACTGCCCCGAGTCGGGCAGCACGGTGATGATCGACCTCAAGGAGATCGGCCCCACCTACTACTTCGCCCCGCCGCGCGTGTTCGAGGGCCTGCTCACCACCGTGATGATCCGCATGGAGGACGCGGGCGCCCTCAAGCGGGGCATGTTCCACGCGTTCATGAAGCTGGCGCGCCGCGTCGGCCCGGCGCTGATGGACCACCAGCCGGTGGGCCTGGCCGACCGGCTGCTGTACCGCCTGGGCGACGTGATGGTCTACGGTCCGCTGCGCAACAACCTGGGCTTCTCGCGCGTGCGCGTGGCCTACACCGCCGGCGAGGCGATCGGCCCCGACCTGTTCACCTTCTACCGCTCCATCGGCATCAACCTCAAGCAGCTGTACGGCTCCACCGAGACCGCGGTGTTCGTCTGCCTGCAGCCGGACGACCAGGCCCGGGCCGACACCGTGGGCGTGCCGATCGACGGCGTGGAGATCAAGGTGGCCGACGACGGCGAGATCCTGGTGCGCTCGCCCGGGCTGCTCAAGGGCTACTACAAGAATCCGCAGGCCACCGCCGAGGTGCTGTCCAACGACGGCTGGTACCACACCAGCGACGCGGGCTTCATCGACGCGCAGGGCCACCTCAAGATCATCGACCGCGTCAAGGACGTCGGCCGCATCAAGGGCGGCGCCAACGACGGCGCGATGTTCGCGCCGAAGTACGTGGAGAACAAGCTGAAGTTCTTCCCGCACATCAAGGAAGTCGTGGCCTACGGCGACGGCCGCGAGAAGGTCTGCGTGATGATCAACATCGACTTCGAGGCGGTCGGCAACTGGGCCGAGCGGCGCAACCTGCCCTATGCCGGCTACACCGACCTGGCGCAGAAGCCCGAGGTCTACGGCCTGGTCAAGGAGTGCGTCGAGAAGGTCAATGCCGACCTCGCGGCCGACGACAAGCTCGCCGGCTCGCAGATCAGCCGCTTCCTGGTGCTGCACAAGGAGCTGGACGCCGACGACGGCGAGCTCACCCGCACCAACAAGGTCCGCCGCGGCTTCATCGCCGAGAAGTACCAGCCGCTGGTGGACGCGCTGTACGGCGGCAAGACCGAGCAGTATCTGGAGACCCAGGTGAAATTCGAGGACGGCCGCACCGGCAAGGTCAGCGCCACGCTGAAGATCATGGATGCGCGCACCTTCGACCCCGTCAAGGTGGCGGCATGAACATGATGACCGACGCGGCTTCCGTGCTGGAGCAGGAACAGGACCAGGCGCCGGCAGCGCCCGCCCGCAAGCTGGGCGAGGTGATCCTGGACGTGAAGAACATCTCGCTGTCCTTCGGCGGCGTGAAGGCGCTGACCGACATCTCGTTCGACGTTCGCGAGCACGAGATCCGCGCCATCATCGGCCCGAACGGCGCCGGCAAGAGCTCCATGCTGAACTGCATCAACGGCGTCTACCAGCCGCAGCAGGGCAGCATCACCTTCCGCGGCCAGACCTTCAGCCACATGAAGAGCCGCCAGGTGGCCGAGATGGGCATCGCCCGCACGTTCCAGAACCTGGCCCTGTTCAAGGGCATGAGCGTGCTGGACAACATCATGACCGGCCGCAACCTGCGCATCCGCAGCAACCTGTTCCTGCAGGCGCTGCGCATAGGCCCGGCCGAGCGCGAGGAGATCCGCCATCGCGAGTACGTCGAGCGGATCATCGACTTCCTGGAGATCCAGGCCTTCCGCAAGACGCCGGTCGGCCAGCTGCCCTACGGCCTGCAGAAGCGCGTGGACCTCGGGCGCGCGCTGGCCATGGAGCCGCAGGTGCTGCTGCTCGACGAGCCCATGGCCGGCATGAACCTGGAAGAAAAGCAGGACATGTGCCGCTTCGTGCTGGACGTCAACGACGAATTCGGCACGACCGTGGTGCTGATCGAGCACGACATGGGCGTGGTGATGGACATCTCCGACCGCGTGGTGGTGCTGGACTACGGCAAGAAGATCGGCGACGGCCCGCCCGACGAGGTGCGCCGCAACCCCGACGTGATCAACGCCTACCTCGGCACCGCGCATTAGGAACAAGACGCGATGGGATTCTTCCTCGAAACCCTGCTCGGCGGCCTGATGGCCGGCATGCTGTACTCGCTGGTGGCGCTGGGCTTCGTGCTCATCTTCAAGGCCTCCGGCGTCTTCAATTTCGCCCAGGGCGCGATGGTGCTGTTCGGCGCCCTCGCCATGGCCCGCTTCGCCGAATGGATCCCGGGCTGGACCGGGATCGAAAGCAAGATCGTCGCCAACGTGGCGGCCTTCATGATCGCCGGCGCCATCATGTTCGTGGTGGCCTGGTTCGTGGAACTGCTGGTGCTGCGCCACCTGGTCAACCAGGGCGAGGCCACGCTGCTGATGGCCACGCTGGGCATCGCCTACTTCCTGGAAGGCGTGGGCCAGACCCTGTTCGGCAGCAACATCTACTCGATCGACATCGGCATGCCCAAGGATCCGGTGATCGCGTTCGAGCAGGCGTTCGAGGGCGGCATCCTGATCAACAAGGAAGACCTGATCGCCGCCCTCATTGCCGCCGCGCTGGTGGCGCTGCTGACGGTGTTCTTCCAGAAGACCTCCACCGGCCGCGCGCTGCGCGCGGTGGCCGACGACCACCAGGCCGCGCAGTCGATCGGCATCCCGCTGTCGCGCATCTGGGTGATCGTCTGGTGCGTGGCCGGCATCGTGGCCCTGGTGGCCGGGATGATCTGGGGCAGCAAGCTGGGCGTGCAGTTCTCGCTGACCACGGTGGCGCTGCGCGCGCTGCCGGTGCTGATCCTCGGCGGCCTGACCTCCGTGCCCGGCGCCATCATCGGCGGGCTGATCATCGGTGTCGGCGAGAAGCTGTCCGAGGTCTACATCGGCCCGATGGTCGGTGGCGGCATCGAGATCTGGTTCGCCTATGTGCTGGCCCTCGGTTTCCTGCTGATCCGGCCGCAAGGCCTGTTCGGCGAGAAGATCATCGACCGAGTGTGATTCCTTTGCGGGCCAGACCACGATTTGCGAAGCAAATGTGCTCTGACCCCAACTGACTGAAACCATGCTTTACAGAGAAAACGGCCAGTTCAAGACCAGCTACCGCGCCGACCAGCAGATCTTCCCGATCCAGCAGGACCGCCTGTTCATCATCCTGCTGCTGGTCGTCGCCTTCGTCGTGGTGCCCGCCTTCGCCAGCGACTACCTGTTCCGGGCCATCCTGCTGCCGTTCCTGATCATGTCGCTGGCGGCGCTGGGCGTGAACATCCTCGTGGGCTACTGCGGACAGATCTCGCTGGGTTCCGGCGCCTTCATGGCGGTCGGCGCCTACGGTGCCTACAACTTCTTCGTGCGCATCCCCGGCCTGCCGCTGATTCCCGCGCTGCTGCTGGGGGGCCTGTGCGCCACCGCGTTCGGCGTCCTGTTCGGCCTGCCCAGCCTGCGGGTCAAGGGCCTGTACCTGGCGGTCGCCACGCTGGCAGCGCAGTTCTTCTCCGACTGGATGTTCCTGCGCGTCAAGTGGCTGCTGAACGACTCGCCCTCGGGATCGGTGGGCGTGTCCAACCTGCAGGTGCTGGGCATGTCGATCGACAGCGCGGCGAGCCGCTACTGGTTCTGCCTGTCCATCCTGGTCGTCATGGCCCTGCTGGCCAAGAACCTGGTGCGCAGCGCCATCGGGCGCGAGTGGATGGCGATCCGCGACATGGACGTGGCCGCCGCCGTGATCGGCATCCGGCCGATGTACGCCAAGCTCAGCGCGTTCGCGATCAGCTCCTTCATCGTCGGCGTGGCCGGCGCGCTGTGGGCCTTCGTCTACCTGGGCACCTGGGAGCCGGCCGCGTTCTCGGTCGACCTGTCGTTCCGGCTGCTGTTCATGGTGATCATCGGCGGCCTGGGCTCGATCATGGGCGCGTTCTTCGGCGCCGCCTTCATCGTGATCCTGCCGATCCTGCTGAACCAGGTGCTGCCGGTGCTCGCCGGCCTGATCGGCGTCGAGTTCTCGACCACCGCCGTGTCGCACGCCGAGCTGATGATCTTCGGCGCGCTGATCGTCTGGTTCCTGGCCGTCGAGCCGCACGGCCTGGCCCGTCTGTGGTCCACCGGCAAGCAGAAGCTGCGCCTGTGGCCCTTCCCCCACTGATCGCCGATGCAGGCAAATCCCTTGCTCGCATTCACCGATGCGCCGGCCGCCCTTCCCGGGTTCCACTGACGCTTTCCGTTCGCTTCACCTCAGAAGGAGACATCCCATGAAGCTTCGTTCCCTCCTCACGGCCGCCCTCGTGGCCGGCACCGCGCTGGCTTCGGCCCCCGCGGCGATGGCCCAGGCCAAGGAGCAGTTCTTCCCGCTGCTGTCCTACCGCACCGGCCCCTATGCGCCCAATGGCACGCCCTGGGCCAATGGCAAGCAGGACTACCTGAAGATGATCATGGCGCGCGACGGCGGCATCAACGGCGTCAAGCTCACCTGGGAAGAGTGCGAGACCGGCTACGCCACGGACCGCGGCGTGGAGTGCTACGAGCGCCTCAAGAGCCGTCCCGGCGTGACGCTGTTCGACCCGCAGTCCACCGGCATCACGTTCGCGCTGACCGACAAGGCCCTGCACGACAAGATCCCGCTGCTGACGCTGGGCTACGGCCTGTCGATCTCGGCCGACGGGATGGCGTTCCCCTGGAACTTCGAGCTGATGGGCAGCTACTGGACCGGCGCCGACATCCTGGTCCAGCACGTGGCCAAGAAGGAAGGCGGCCTGGACAAGCTCAAGGGCAAGAAGATCGCGCTGGTCTACCACGACTCGCCGTTCGGCAAGGAGCCGATCCCGCTGCTGCAGGAGCGCGCCCGCATGCACGGCTTCGAGCTGAGCCTGCTGCCCGTCACCGCGCCCGGCGTGGAACAGAAGGCCACCTGGCTGCAGGTGCGCCAGCAGCGCCCGGACTACGTGTTCCTGTGGGGCTGGGGCGTGATGAACTCCACCGCCCTGAAGGAAGCGCAGGCCACCGGCTATCCGCGCGAGAAGATGTACGGCGTGTGGTGGGCCGGTGCCGAGCCTGACGTCAAGGACGTGGGCGCGGGCGCCAAGGGCTACAACGCGCTGGCACTGAACCCGAGCAGCCAGCAGCCCAAGGTGATCCAGGACATCCTGAAGTACGTGCACGACAAGGGCCAGGGCACCGGCCCGCGCGACGAAGTCGGCCACGTGCTGTACACCCGCGGCGTGATCATCCAGATGCTCAGCCACGAAGCCGTGCGCCGCGCGCAGGAGCGCTTCGGCAAGGGCAAGGTGATGACCCCCGAGCAGGTGCGCTGGGGCCTGGAGAACCTGAACCTGGACCAGAAGCGACTCGACGCGCTGGGCTTCAACGGCGTGATGCGCCCGCTGTCCACCAGCTGCACCGACCACCAGGGCTCCACCTGGGCGCGCATCCACACCTGGGACGGCAGCAAGTGGAACTTCACCAGCGACTGGTACCAGGCCGACGAGCAGATCCTCAAGCCGATGGTCAAGGCCGGTGCCGACAAGTACCTGGCCGACAAGAAGCTGCAGCGCCGCAACCCGTCGGAGTGCCAGTCGGCAGGCTGACCTGACGTCGTAGTTTCCCCTCCCCCCCTCGGGGGGAGGCCTGAGGTGGGTGCACGCCGCCAGCGCCCCCATCCCAGCCCTCCCTACAGCCATCCCTATCATGGAATCCACATCGAAGGCCGACGCCGGCCAGAGGCCGGCTTGCGACAGTCCGTCCAAGCCTGCGCAGGCAGGCTTGGAGCCGCGGACTGTCGTTCTAAACGTCAACGGCATCGAGGTCATCTACAACCACGTGATCCTGGTGCTCAAGGGCGTCTCGCTGCAGGTGCCCGAAGGCGGCATCGTCGCCCTGCTTGGCGGCAACGGCGCCGGCAAGACCACCACGCTGCGCGCCGTGTCCAACCTGCTCAAGGGCGAGCGCGGCGAGGTGACCAAGGGCTCGATCGAACTGCGCGGCGAGCGCATCGAGAACCTGTCGCCGGCCGAACTGGTGCGCCGCGGCGTGGTGCAGGTGATGGAAGGCCGGCACTGCTTCGCCCACCTGACCATCGAGGAGAACCTGCTGACCGGCGCCTACACGCGCGCCAGCAAGGCGGAGATCGCCGCCAACCTGGAGAAGGTCTACGCCTACTTCCCGCGCCTGAAGACGCGCCGCACCTCGCAGGCGGCCTACACCTCCGGCGGCGAGCAGCAGATGTGCGCCATCGGCCGGGCGATCATGGCCAGCCCCAGCATGGTGCTGCTGGACGAACCCTCCATGGGCCTGGCGCCGCAGATCGTGGAGGAGGTGTTCGAGATCGTGAAGGACCTCAACGCCAAGGAGCGCACCACCTTCCTGCTGGCCGAGCAGAACACCAACATGGCGCTCAAGTACGCCAGCTACGGCTACATCCTGGAGAGCGGCCGCATCGTCATGGATGGTCCGGCGCAGGAGCTGGCCAGCAACGAGGACGTCAAGGAGTTCTACCTCGGCGTGGGCGGCGGCGAGCGCAAGAGCTTCCGTGACGTCAAGAGCTACAAGCGGCGCAAGCGCTGGTTGGCGTGACCCCCGAAGCGCCTCCGGCGCCTCCCCCAGGGGGCGCCACCAGCGGACCGGCGGAGCCGGATCCGCGGTGGCACTGGGATTCCGCGGCGGGCACTGCGGCGATGCAGTAGGCATGCCCTCTTGGAGAACTGAAAGCAAGGACGATCGATGAGCGAGTTCTTCGACGCGCTGGAAACGCGCGATCCGGCCGAGCGAGAGGCCGCCCTGCTGCGTGCGCTGCCCCGGCAGGTGGCGCATGCTCAGCAGGCTTCGGCTGCGATGGCGGCGATCCTCGAGGGCGTCGACGCGGGCGCCGTCACCTCGCGCGAGGCGCTGGCCCGCCTGCCGGTCACGCGCAAGCACGAATTGCTGGAGCGCCAGCGCGCCCATGTCGGCCGCGACCCGTTCGGCGGCTTCTCCGCGCTGGTGCGCGGGCCGGCCATGCCGCGCGTGTTCTCCTCGCCCGGGCCGATCTACGAACCCGAGGGCGGCACCCGCGACTACTGGCGCACCGGGCGCGCTTTGTTCGCCGCCGGCTTCCGCTCCGGCGACCTGGTGCACAACGCGTTCAGCTACCACATGACGCCGGGCGCCTTCATCATGGAATCCGGCGCGCACGCGGTCGGCTGCAGCGTGTTCCCGGCCGGCATCGGCCAGACGGAGCAGCAGCTGCAGGCGATCGCCGAACTGCGCCCCACCGCCTTCACCGGCACGCCCAGTTTCCTGCGCATCCTGCTGGAGAAGGCGCAGGAGACGGGCACCGACGTGGGCAGCCTGCGCAAGGCGGTGACCGGCGGCGAGGCGCTGCCGGCCAGCCTGTGCGACTGGTTCGCGCAACGCGGGCTGGACGTCTACCAGAGCTACGCCACCGCCGACATCGGGCTGATCGCCTATGAAACCTCGTCCCGCCAGGGCCTGGTGCTCAGCGAGGACATCCTGGTCGAGATCGTGCGGCCCGGCACCGGCGACCCGGTTGCCGAGGGCGAGGTCGGCGAGGTCGTGGTCACCACGCTAAACCCCGGCTATCCCCTGATCCGATTCGGCACCGGCGACCTGTCCGCGATGCTGCCAGGCACCTGCGCGACCGGCCGCACCAACGCCCGCATCAAGGGCTGGATGGGCCGGGCCGACCAGACCACCAAGGTGCGCGGCATGTTCGTGCATCCCGGCCAGGTGGCCGACATCGCCCGCCGCTTCCCGGAAGTGGTGAAGGCCCGGCTGGTGGTCAGCGGCGAGATGGCCAACGACCAGATGACGCTCAAAGTCGAAGCGGCGTCCTGGCCGCAGGGGCTGGACGAGCGCATCGCCGAGGCGATCCGCGAGGTCACCAAGCTGCGCGGCGACGTCGAGTGCCTGGCGCCCGGCGCGCTGCCCAACGACGGCAAGGTCATCGAGGACGCTCGCAGCTACCGCTGATCGCGCGGCAGGTTGATGCGCATCAACCGCCGCGCGGCACAGGGGCGGGATCAGCACGGCGCTACGTAGTTCCCGCGACGAAATGCTTGCGGGCCACTGCCATCATGGCGCTCCATTCCCGAAGGAGCCCCCATGAAGCTGCTGCTCAAGTCCGCCGTGCCCCTGGCCCTCCTGGCTGCCGCCAGTGTCGGCGCCCAGGACTTCCCCGGCACCAAGCCGATTTCCATCGTCGTGCCGTTCGCCGCCGGCGGCCCCACCGACCTCGTGGCCCGCCAGCTGGCCGAGGCGCTGCGCAAGCCGCTGAACGGCGCCACCGTGGTGGTCGAGAACGCAGCCGGCGCCGGCGGCACCATCGGTGCCAACAAGGTGGCCAAGGCCCCGGCCGACGGCCACACGCTGCTGCTGTACCACATCGGCATCGCGACCTCGCCGGCCCTGTACCGCAACCTGCCGTACAAGACGCTGGAGGACTTCGAGTACCTCGGCATGGTCAACGAAGTGCCGATGACGCTGATCGGCCGCCCGACACTGCCGGCCAGCAACTACGCCGAACTGGCCAAGTGGCTGGAAGCCAACAAGGGCAAGATCAACCTGGCCAACGCCGGCCTGGGCGCCGCCTCGCACCTGTGCGGCCTGCTGTTCCAGAGTGCGCTGAAGCTGGAGATGACCACCGTCCCGTACAAGGGCACGGCGCCGGCCATGACCGACCTGATCGGCGGCCAGGTCGACCTGATGTGCGACCAGACCACCAACACCAGCTCGCAGATCGAGGGCAAGAAGGTCAAGGCCTTCGGCGTCACCACGCGCCAGCGCCTGACCACCCCGGCGCTCAAGCACCTGCCCACGCTTCAGGAGGTCGGGCTCAAGGACTTCGAAGTGAACATCTTCCACGGCCTGTACGCGCCCAAGGGCGTGCCGGCGCCGGTGCTCAAGAAGCTCAACGACGCGCTCAAGGTCGCCCTGAAGGACCCGGACTTCGTGCGTCGCCAGAACGAGCTGGGCGCGGTGATCGTCAATGACAAGCGCGTCGAGCCGGCCGAGCACAAGAAGTTCGTGGCCTCGGAAATCAACAAGTGGACTCCCGTGATCCGTGCCGCCGGCGTGTACGCCGACTGACGCGAACCACTGCATCCGCCATGCCAGCAAGCCGCCTCCGGGCGGCTTTTTTTGTTGCCCGGCGACGACCAACCGCGCCGCGCACCCCCGAACAAACGTGACTCACGCCAACGGGGGCTCGATGGCATCATGCGCCTCCCGCGACAGCTTCATCCAAGCAGGAGACCCGCCCCATGAATCCCACCCGCCTCGCACGCCGCCACGTCCTGGCCTTGGGCGCCGCCGCTGCCACGGCCCTGGCCGCGCCTGCCTGGGCCCAGACCGACTGGCCCAGCAAGCCGGTGCGCATCGTCGTGCCCTTCGCGCCCGGCGGCACCACCGACATCCTGGCGCGCGCCATCTCGGTGGAGCTCAGCAAGGCCTTCAACCAGTCCTTCGTGGTCGACAACAAGCCCGGCGCCGGCGGCAACATAGGCGCCGACCTGGTCGCCAAGGCGGCGCCGGACGGCTACACGCTGCTGATGGGAACCGTCGGCACCCAGAGCATCAACAAGTGGCTGTACGCGCGCATGCCCTTCGACCCGCAGAAGGACTTCACGCCGATCACGCTGGTGGCCGCGGTGCCCAACGTGATGGTGGTGCCGGTGGAGAAGGCGCGCGAGAACAACATCAACTCGGTGGCGGACTTCATCCGCTACGCCAAGGCCAATCCCGGCAAGCTGAACATGGCCTCCAGCGGCAACGGCACCTCGATCCACCTGGCCGGCGAGTTGTTCAAGGCGATGACCGGGACCTACATGGTGCACTTCCCCTTCCGCGGCTCGGGCCCGGCGCTGATGGCGCTGATCGGCGGCGAGATGGACGTCATGTTCGACAACCTGCCCGCCTCCATGCCGCACATCAAGGCCGGCAAGCTCAAGGCGCTGGCGGTCACCAGTGCCCAGCCTTCGGCGGCCCTGCCCGGCGTGCCCACGGTGGAACAGGCCGGCAACCTCAAGGGTTACGAGGCCAGTTCGTGGTTCGGCCTGCTCGGCCCCGCCGGTCTGCCGCCCTCGATCGCCAACCGCATCCAGCAGGAAGTGTCCAAGGCACTCAACGCGCCCGAGCTGAAGGAGAAGCTGCTGGCCCAGGGCGCCATCCCCAGCGGCAACACCCCGCAGGCCTTCGCCGCCCACATCGACGCCGAGCTGAAGAAGTGGCAGCCGGTGGTCAAGGCCTCCGGCGCGAAAGTGGACTGAGGGTGATCGCGGCGGCGAATGCAGCCGCCGCGGCACCCCGCGCTAGGGCGTTCCCCAAACGATGTCCGCGCCGGCCTTCTGGCAGCGGGTGAGCATGTCGATGAAGGGCAGCGCGCGCTGGCGCAGGGAGACCTCGGCGAAGGTCGGCGGCACCTGGCCCTTGGCCCTGGCGTCGGCGATCGCCTCCTGCTGCTCGGCCTCCTCCTTCAGGATCGCCGCTTCCAGCGCCTGGATGGCGGCCGGCATCTGGTCGGGCTCGATGATGCCCTTGGGGCCAGGGTCCTTGCCGATGATCTGCAGCACCCGCCGCCCGTTGGGCTCGAGCATGATCAGGTCGCCGGCGGCCTTGCTTTTGAACTTGTAGAGCATCAGCTTGCGTAGATGTAGCCGCGGTTGAACGGGTAGACCGATTGTGCGCCGCGCAGCGAGCCCGTTTCGGGCGTGCCGTCGGGCCGCGTCGCCAGCACCTGGTGCAGCGCGATCCAGCCCTGCTCGAAGCTCATCGCGCAGCCGGCCAGGTACAGGCGGTAGGCACGCAGCACCTTGCCCGCGTTGCGCTCGCTGGCCGTGGTCTCCAGCACCTTGCGTGCCTCGTCGAGGCGGTCTTCCAGCGCGTCCGACCAGGCCCACAGCGTGCGCGCGTAGTGCGGGCGCAGGTTCTCCGCATCCACCATCTCCAGCCCGGCCAGCGACAGCTCGCGCAGCACGTGGCTGACGTGCAGCAGTTCGCCGCCCGGGAAGATGTACTTCTCGATGAAGTCGCCCATCCCCGCGCCGAGCTGCGAAGTGGCCACCCCGCCGGCCGTGATGCCGTGGTTCATCACCAGCCCGCCCGGCTTGAGCAGCCGCTGGATCTTGCCGAAGTACACGGGCATGTTGGCGCTGCCCACGTGCTCGAACATGCCGACCGAAGCGATCTTGTCGTAGCCCTGGCCTTCGTCCAGCTCGCGGTAGTCGCGCAGTTCCATGCGCACCCGGCCCTGGAGGCCCTTCTCCTCGATCAGCCGGTTCACGTGCGCGTGCTGGTTCTTCGACAGCGTGATGCCGGTGGCGTCCACGCCGTAGTGCTCGGCCGCCCACATCAGCAGCCCGCCCCAGCCGGCGCCGATGTCGAGGAAGCGTTCGCCGGCGCGCAGCGCCAGCTTGCGGCAGATGTGGTCGAGCTTGGCCTCCTGCGCCTGCGCCAGCGACATGCCGGTGTCGCGGTAGTAGGCGCAGGAATAGACCCGGCGCGGATCCAGCCAGAGCGCGTAGAAGTCGTCCGAGACGTCGTAGTGGAACTGGATCTTCTCGGCGTCCTTCTGCGGCGAGGCGTGCGCCGCCAGCGACTTCGCGTGGCGCATGGCCTGGGTCCACCAGCGGGTGTCGCTGCCGACCGGGCTGCCGGGCAGCAGGTGGGCGGCGGCAGCCATCAGGTCGCGCATGCGGCCCTGCACCTCGACCCGGCCTTCCACGATCTCCTCGGCCAGCTTGCCGATCTGGCCGGCGGCCAGCACGGCCAGCGCCGACCAGTCGGACAGCGTCAGCGTCACGTCGGCCTGGGCCGCGCCTAGCCGCCTGGCGCCGGGCAGCACCAATGCGACGCGCACGGGCAACGACTCGAGTTGCGCAGCGATCTTCTTTTCCAGGGGTTCCATGGTTCCAGCTCCTGGCAGATGGGCACGGACCGGACCTTGCCACCCGAAAACGCCACGGTCAACTGCTCAGCTGTAGGACGGCCGCGCATCTTTCCATTGACAGCAATTAGTTGAGGTTTAAACTATTTAGACCTCCACTCCTTCGACACGCCCATGGACATGGAAGCGCGGGCGCACAGCGAGCACCCCGAGGCGCTGCGGCTGTGGCTGCGCCTGCTGACCTGCACCCAGCTGGTGGAAAAGCAACTGCGCACCCGCCTGCGCGAGCGCTTCGAGACCACCCTGCCGCGCTTCGACCTGATGGCGCAGCTCGAGCGCGCCCCGGAGGGCCTGAAGATGAACGAGCTGTCGCGTCGCATGATGGTCACCGGCGGCAACGTCACCGGCATCACCGACCAGCTCGCGCAGGAGGGGCTGGTGGACCGGGTCGACGTGGAGGGCGACCGCCGGGCCTACCGGGTGCGCCTGACCCCCCGCGGGCGCAAGCTGTTCAACGAGATGGCCCGGCAGCACGAGGAATGGATCGTGCAGGCCTTCTCCTCGCTGACCGACAAAGACCTCGCCACCTTGTACCGGCTGCTGGGCAAGGTGAAGGAGCACGCGCTCGACAGCGGCCAGCAGCCGCAGTGATTGCCACAGGAAAGACCGATGTCCGCCCAGACCGACTGTTTCGTCCATGACCGCCTGCCCCCGCGCGAGCAGTGGCCGCAGATGCGCTACGACCTGCCGGAGCTGCGCCTGCCCGACCGCCTGAACCTGGTCGAGGAACTGCTCGACAAGGCCGCGGATAAGGGCTGGGCCGACCGGCCGATGCTGCGCTCGCCCAAGATCACGCTGACCTACGCCGATGCGCGCGAGCGGGTGGACCGCATCGCCCGCGTGCTGGTCGAGGACCTGGGGCTGGTGCCCGGCAACCGGGTGCTGCTGCGCGGCGGCAACTCCATCGGCATGGCGCTGGCCTGGCTGGCGGTGGTCAAGGCCGGGATGGTGGCGGTCGCCACCATGCCGCTGCTGCGGGCGCGCGAACTGGGCGAGATCATCGACAAGGCCCAGCCCGCGGTCGCGCTGTGCGACGCCAAGCTGGTGGACGAACTGCAGCTGGCGCGCGAAGGGCGGCCCGGGCTGCGCGAGATCGTCCTGTTCAACGCCCCCGACCAGGCCGGCTCGCTGGCGGTGCGTGCGGCGCAGAAGCCGGGCGACTTTGCCGCCTGCCCCACCGCCGCCGACGACATCGCGCTGCTGGCCTTCACCTCCGGCACCACCGGCAAGCCCAAGGCTGCCGTGCACTCGCACCGCGACGTGCTGGCATCCTGCGAGGCGTGGCCGCGCCACGTGCTCAAGGCCACGCCGGACGACATCGTGATGGGCTCGCCGCCGCTGGCCTTCACCTTCGGCCTGGGCGGCCTGCTGGTGTTTCCGATGTGGGCCGGCGCCTCGGTCTACTTCCCCGACATCCCGTACACGCCGGAGGCCATGGTCAAGCTGATCGGCGAGGTCGGCGCCACCATCTGCTACACGGCGCCGACCTTCTACCGGCAGATGGCGCCTTTCGCCAGGCAGCACGGCGTGCCCACGCTGCGCCAGTGCGTGAGCGCCGGCGAGGGCCTTCCCGACGCCACCCGCCAGCTGTGGAAGCAGGCCACCGGCATCGAGATGCTGGACGGCATAGGCGCCACCGAGATGTTCCACATCTTCATCTCTTCGGCCGGCGCCGACGTGCGCCCGGGCGCCATCGGCAAGGTGGTGCCGGGCTACCAGGCCAAGGTGGTGGACGACGAGGGCCAGGAGGTGCCGCGCGGCACGGTCGGCAAGCTGGCGGTGATCGGCCCCACCGGCTGCCGCTACCTGGACGATGCCCGCCAGTCCAACTACGTGCAGGGCGGCTGGAACTTCCCCGGCGACGCCTTCGTGCAGGACGCCGACGGCTACTTCTTCTACCAGGCGCGCGCCGACGACATGATCATCACGGCCGGCTACAACGTCGGCGGGCCGGAGGTCGAGGACGCCCTGCTGCGGCACCCGGCCGTGGCCGAATGCGGCGTGGTCGGCAAGCCGGACGAGGACCGCGGGATGATCGTCAAGGCCTTCTGCGTGCTCAAGCCGGGCCACGAACCCGGCCCCGAGCTGGTCAAGGCGCTGCAGGACCACGTGAAGGCGACCATCGCGCCCTACAAGTACCCGCGCGAGATCGAGTTCCTGCCCAGCCTGCCGCGCACCGAGACCGGCAAGCTGCAGCGCTTCAAGCTGCGGCAGGCCGCGCGCTAGAAGCCCGACTCCCGCACCAGCACCGTCAGGAACTGCCGCAGCGAGGCGACCACCGCCTCGCCCGGCCCGGTCGGCACGTGCAGGTGGCCGGCCAGCAGGCGGCGCGGCGCCGGCGCATCGGTCTCCACGTCGACCTGGTAGAGCGCCTGGCGCATCTCCCATTCGCCGCGCGTGTTCTGGCTGGCGACCAGGTCGCCCCCGTGCTGGCTCCCCAGCATCGCGTGCGGCAGGATGCGCGAGCCGGTGCGGTCGATGCGCACGATGCGACCCGTCACGCGCTCGTGCTCCGGCAGGCGCGGAACGAAGCGCACCTCCTCGCCGATCGACAGCCGCCGAACCTGCGTCTCGGTCACCCAGGCCCGCACCTGGCCGTGGCCGGTAGCCACCACGCGTCCCAGCAGCCGGCGCGGATGCACCCAGCGGCCGGGCAGCAGGTCGGGCGCCATGTCCACCACGCGACCGGCGTGGCCGGCGCGGATGGTGAGCAGCGCGGATTCCTCCTGGATCGCCTGCAGCTCGGACAGGGCCTGGGCCAGTTCCTCCTGCAGCACCTGGTTGCGCTCGCGCTGGCGTTCGCTGGCCGGGATGCGCGCCAGTTCGCCCCGGGCCCGCTCGATGCGCACCTGGGCCGACTGCGCCCGGAAGGCCAGGTCGGGCGCTTCCAGCTGCACCAGCAGGTCGCCCGGCTGCACGCGCCGGCCCGGCTCCACCGCCACCTGCGCGATGCGGGCCGGCGAGGGCGCGAACAGCCGGGTCTCTTCGGCCGCCATGAACAGCCCCGAGGAGCGCGATTCGGCAGTCCAGGCCCAGAGGGTGAAGCCGCCGGCGAGCAGCAGCAGCAGGCCGCCCAGCCGCCACCAGCGCGGGCGCAGCTGCGAGCGGATCTTCCACAGCTCGCCGGCTTCGCTCAGCACCGGCCGCGCGATGAACCAGCCCAGCTCGACCAGCATCAGGACGATGCCCAGCAGCTTGAAGAAGGCGTAGTAGACCAGCAGCGCGATGCCGAGGAACACCACCAGCCGGTACAGCCAGGTGACGTAGGCGAACACCACCAGGAAGCGCGCCATCGCGCGCGAATGGTGTTCCGGCGGCGGCACGCGCAGCCCGAACAGCACGCGGCGCATCCACCAGCGCGCCATCGCGCCGCTGCGCTCGTGCAGGTTGGGGAAATCGAGCGCATCCGACAGCAGGAAGTAGCCATCGAAGCGCAGGAAGGGGCTGGCGTTGATCGACAGCGTCAGCAGCAGCGAGGTGGTGGACAGGAAGAACAGCGCCGAGCGCAGGCCGCCCGGCGGTGTCAGCGTCCACAGGAACAGGGCCAGCAGCGCGAGGGCCAGCTCGATGGCCATGCCGGCGGCGGCGATGCGGAAGCGCGCCCGGTGGTCCTGCAGCTTCCAGCTGTCGCTGGTGTCCGTGTACAGCATGGGCAGCAGCACCAGGAACGCCACGCCCATCACCGGCACCCGCACGCCGTGGTGCCGCGCGACGAAGGCATGGCCCAGCTCGTGCAGGATCTTGGCGAAGAAGGCCGCCGCCGCCGAGGCCACGATGCCGTCGAAGGTCAGCATGCCGGCCAGCGACTCGGTCCAGGCGTTCCATTCGCGTGCCAGCAGCACCGGGGTCACCACCGCCAGCGCCGCCAGCAGCCACAGGGCCGGCGCCGAGACCAGCGCGCGCACCCACGGGAGCTGCCGCACCAGCCAGGCATCGGGCCGCACCAGCGGGATGCGGAAGAACAGGTAGTTGTGCAGCAGCCAGCTGAGCCAGTGCACCCGGCTGCGCCGCCACATGTCTCGCAGCATCATGAAGCCACCGCCGTCGTCGGCGGCGACCAGCTGGTAGCGCATCAGCAGCGCGCGCAGCGCCACCACCTCGTCGGCATCGACCGCCGTGGCGCCCTCCTCCTCCATGCGCGCCGCCAATTCGCGCGGCGACTCGCCGGCGCGCCAGTGGGTGAGGATGTCCACGTCCACCAGGCCGAGCTCGAAGTAGCGGTTGCGCAGCGGGTCGTGGATGCGAAAGCGCGGCGAGCCGTCGCGGAAGCTCCCCACCCGCTGGATGTGCAGGTCGCTGCGCAGCCGCGGCAGCGGCAGGTCGGCGGGATCGGGCGGCGCGCCGCCCGTCGCCAGTGCGGGAACGGCGCTCACCTAGACCCCCACCAGGCGCCGCAGCGAGGCCAGCGGCCGGCGCAGCAGGTAGTAGCCCAGCGGCACCTGCTCGCCATAGATCTTGGCGGTGCCCCGCACGCCCAGGCGCGGGAGCTCGGTGCCGGGCTCGAATTCCGCGCGCAGCACGTAGGCCAGGCCGGCATCGACCGTCTGCTCGGCCTCGTAGCCGATCTCGGTGACGCGCGCATCCAGCGCCTGCAGCGGCGCCACGTTCTGGAAGAAGCGCACCTCGGCGCCGCGCTCGTACGCGATGGCGTCCTCGGCCGGCACGTGGATGGTGAGCCCGGCCTGGGACGGGTCGGCCACGGTCGCCACGCGCTCGCCGGTGACCAGGGTGCGGCCGATCCACTCGTCCGGGTTGGAATACACCACCAGCCCGGCGCGCGGGGCGCGCAGCTGGATGCGGTCCAGCAGGTCCTCGGTGTAGGCGACCTCGGCCTGCTTCTCGTCCACCCGCGCCTTCAGCGTGAGCAGGTCGGCCCGGCTCTGGTCATCGCCGAAGGCCTTGGAGCCGGCGCGGGCCAGTTCGGCGCGCGCGATCTCCAGCCCCTTGAGCGCCACCGCATGCCGGTTGCGCAGCACGGTGTCGTCCATGGAGGCGACCAGGTCGCCGGCCTTGACCAGGGTGTTGGGCGGCACGTGGAACTTCGCCAGCACGCCTTCGGTGGGCGCCGCGATGGATGCCGGCACCAGCGCCGAGACTTCGGCCGGCGACAGCGAGGACAGCCGCACCGGCACCAGCATCAGCAGCGCAATCGCCAGCGCGACGCCCAGCGCCACCTTGGGCGTGAAAACGCGCCGCAGCTGCCCGATGCCGAACCAGCGGCGGGCCTGCCAGGCCCCCAGCACCAGGGCCACCTGCCGGGACGCCAGCTGCAGCAGCGCCTGCTCGGCCTCCTGGGGTGCCCGCTCGAACGCCACCAGCAGCCAGCCGACCAGCGCGCCGGCCGGAGTGGCCAGCCGGCACAGCACTGCGTGCTCGGGCAGCCATTCGCCCCAGTCCTGCGCCAGGTCGGGCGGCAGTCCGGCGGCGTCGAGCACGGCCAGTTCCTCCCGGCCCGCGTGCCGGGCCAGGCGCCCTAGCCACTGCGCGAAGGGGGCGTTCTCGTCGACTTCGTACAGGTGCGAGACGGCCGCCACGCGCGCATGGCGCACGGGGTCGGGCCGCAGCAGCACCGCCAACCGGAATGGCAGGATGCTGCCCAGCCGGTTGACGGCGACGAAGGCGGCCTCGGCGGCCGACCCTGCGGCCACCAGCTCGGCTTCGTAGCGAAGCAGGGCCTGGGCCGGATCCAGGGATTCCATCGGCCGCTATCTCGCCTCCGGGAAGCTGGCCTTCCCGATCATCCCCGGCAGCACGTTGGCCGGCAGCTTGTCGAAGCGGGCCAGCACCTCCACCGTCTGGCTGGCGCCATCGATGCGGCCGCTGATCTTGCTGACGCGCGCCGTGTAGGACTGGCCGGTCTCGTCCACCACCAGCGTGAAGGCCTTGCCCGGCTTCATCCAGCGCACCCAGGACGAAGGCACGAACAGCTGCGCGCGCAGGCTGGCGAGGTTGACGATCTCCAGCAGCGGCTGGCCCAGCTGCACCGACTCGAAGGCCTTGGCACGCACCCGCACCACCTTGCCGGCATACGGCGCGTGCACGAAGCAGTACTTCTCCTGGGCCTGCGCCAGCGCCAGTTGCGACCTGGCCTTCTCGGCGGCGGCAGCGGCCAGCGTGACGTCGAGCTCGCTGACCGCACCCAGGCTCTGCAGCTTGAGCTTGGCCAGGTGCGTCTCGCGCGCGCCCAGCACCTCGGCCTGGGCCGCCTTGACGTTGGCCTGGCGCTCCTGGCAATCGAAGCCGGCCAGCAGCTCGCCGGCGGCGAAGGTGTCGCCGACCTGCTTGGGCATGCTGGTGATGCGACCGGCGAACTGCGAGGAAATGGTGGCTTCCTGGTCGGCCACGATCAGGGCGCGGACGCTGCCGGCGTCGCTGGCCACGGCATTCGCCGCCGGCGCGGGCGTGCGGACAGGTGCGGCGCCGTGCGGCCCATCGGCCGGGGCGGCGGCCGGAGCGGCTTGCGCCAAGGCCAGCGCGCCCTGCGCCAGCAGGATGGCGGCGAGGGCGCCGCGCAGCAGGGTGATGACAGTCTTGGACATGGGTATCGGGGTTGACTCTCGGATGCCGTTCAAGGTTGGGCCGTGGAGGGCGCCGGGCCGGTCCAGCGTCGATCCAGCTTGAGCGTGTTGCCCTGGGTGAGGGCGAGGGTGTCGGCGGCCGCGGAGGCCTGCAGGCCCCCGCCCAGCAGCTCGCGCAGGTGGTCGGCCACGCGGAACACGGCGGCCTCCCCCAGCACCTGCCACTGGTCGGCCGTGACCGGTTCGACCAGCATGGAATTCATCTCGGCGGTGTGCAACACCTTCTGGCCGCCGCCGCCCAGCAGGGTGACCTTCAGCGTGACCGGGCGGCCGGACGGCTGCTTCGGGCCGAGCGCCACGGCCACGTCGGCGCGCACCGCGCCGCCCTGCGGCGCCACCGGGATCCGGATCACCCGCAGCACGGTGTGCATGGCCTGCGTGAAGTCGTGCTGGGCCGTGGCCGGCAGCCCGGTGACCGGGCCGATCGTGACCTGCTCCATGGGCGCGGTCGCCTGCACGCTGAAGTTGTCGCCCAGGAACTGCTGCAGCGACGCCGACAGCTGGCGCGCCAGCGTGGGCGCCTGGTCGGCGGAGGTCTCGGAGGTGACCACGTCGTAGCCCACCGAGTTCATCACCCGGCCCATGGCGTGCTCCAGGTTGGCGTGCACCACGTCGCGGTTGATCTGGGTGATGGCGAGCCGGGCCGCGGCACGAATCAGCTCCAGCTCCGTCTCGAGCCCGGACTGCTGGGTGGCGCGCATGGCGCGCACCAGGGCGCGGTCGTCCTCGAGGGCTTCGTTCCAGATGCCCATCTCGTGCTTGAGCAGCTGGTAGCGGTTGACCGCGATGCGCGTCTGCGTCATCACCGCCATGGCCACCGCCAGCCGGCGCGCCTTGTCCAGCTGCTCGGTGGCCTCCTGCGTGCGCCTCATCGAGGGCAGCGACAGCAGCTTGAGCAGGTTGAACGACAGCAGGGTTCCAGCCTCGTTCCACTGGTTGTTGATCAGGAAGCGGTTGCTGTCGTAGTTGGAGCCGACGCTCAGGTTCAGCCCCGGCAGCATCGACAGCATCTGCTTGCGGCCTTCCACCGCGGTGATGCGCTCGCGATAGCGTTCCTCGCCCAGTTCGGGCCGGCGCTCCAGCGCCATCGCCTCCAGGTCGTCGGCGCGGGTGATCAGGTCGGGCAGGCGCAGCGCCGCCGGCTCCGGCGACGCGACCTGGTAGCTCTCGCCCGGGCGCAGGCCGACCAGGTCGGCGAACTCGGCGCGCCACTGCGCCAGTTCCTGCCGGCGCGCACTGAGCTGCTGCTGCAGGTCCAGCAGCGAGCGGCGGTAGGCGATGATCTGCAGCGGGGGCAGCAGGCGGCGCGCCTCGATCATGCGCGAGCGCTCGGCACCGCGCTCGATGTCGACCAGCATGGCGTCGATCTGCGGCAGCAGGCGCTGGGCGGCCTCGGCCCGCCACCAGGCCAGCCGCACGTCGAGCATCAGGTTCTGCAGGGCGCGCCGGCGGCGCTCCTCCATCACCAGCACCTGGTCGGCGCCCTGCTTGGCCCGGTAGTAGCTGACGCCGAAGTCCAGGATGTTCCAGGTCAGCGCCGCATTGGCCGTGTAGCGCGACCGCTCCACCGCGGCACTGGGCACCGAGCTGATCGTGCCATCGGGCTGGAAGCCCAGGCCGAAGGCGTCGTTGTCGCGCGCGGTGTAGCCGGCCGACAGCGCCAGCCGCGGCAGCATGTCGTAGCGGGACAGGTCCAGCTGGCGCGCCTGCAGGGCGGCTTCCATCTGGCGGACCTTGAACTCCAGGTTGTGGCGGATCGCGCGCGCCATCGCGTCGGGCAGCGTCAGCGGTTCGGTCACCGGCTCGATGGCGCCGATCACGGCTGCCAGGTCGGCCTGGGCCTGGGTGGACTGCTCCTGCGCCGTCAGCGGCTCGGGCAGGACGGCGCAGCCGGCGAGCAGCGCTGCCGCTGCAGCGGCGGCAGCCAGACCCGCGAGCCTGCGCCCGCGCGGGCGGCCCGCGCTATCCATGCGAGTTGCCAATCCGTTACCCCTCATCGTTGTCTGCATCCGTCTCACACCCGTTTGGCGGCAGGCTTGTCGCCGCCCTTGCCGGCCAGCGCGCGGGCCAGCAGCGCGTCGGCATCCTTGCCGGAACCTTGCTCGCGCACATGGCGAAGCTGGTCGGCGAAACTGGGTGCGCCCGGCTTGACCTTGATCTTGTCATGCCCGTCGGCGGACTTGCCGCCGGGCGCGGAACGCGCCGGGGCGTCCTGTTGCTCGGGCGCGTCATCACCGTGCTCCGCCTGCGCCCGCTGGCGCTTCTCCGCCTTGTCCTTCTCGTCCTGGTCGGCCCCGCCGCGGTGGTCGACGCCGGCCGGGTCGGCGGCATCGCGCGCCGCCGCGGCGTCCGGATGGCCGATGGTCAGCGTGAACTCGTTGACGGCCTCGAGGCCCTGATTGTCGCGGGCGACCACGCGGATTTCCAGCACGCCCTCGAAGTCGGCCGGCGGGGTGCCGCTCAGGCGACCCGTGATGCCGTCGAACTCCATCCAGCCGGGCAGCGGATCGCCGTTGCGCAGCATCGCCTGCAGCCGCACCACCGCGCGCGGGTTGGTGTGGGCGAAGGCGTCGGTCGGGATGTTGAAGCCCAGGCCACGCCCGATCTCCAGCCGCAGCTCCGAAATCGGCTGGTAGCGCACCAGCAGGTCGGACCCGTCGGCCGGGCGACCCAGCCCCAGTTGCGACAGCGACAGGCGCAGCGCCGGGAAGCCGCGGTCGGTCGAATCGAGCGCGGGCGACCAGCGGCCGGCATCGCCCAGCACCGTGAAGGTGGTGCGCGCCTCCCGGCCGGCATCGTCGCGGGCGGTGACCTCGACCTGCAGCGAGTGCAGCGCATCGCCGTTCGGGCGACCGTTGAACAGGCCCGAAATGCCGTCGAATGCCAGCCAGGACGGCAGCGGCTGCCCGTCGAGCAGGCGCGCCTCCAGCTTGACGATGGCCTTGCCATCGGTGTGCACGAAGGCGTCGCGCGGCACCGTGTAGTTCAGGCCGCCGGCGGTGGCGGCCAGGTCCGGGATGCCGTTCAGGACGGCCAGCATCGCCCCATCGGTCGTGCCGCCGTTGCCGGCCGCGGCGCTGTCGCGCAGCGCGGGGAAGCCCTGGTCGAGCGACTCCAGGATGTCCGGTCGCGTCCCCAACTGCGCGACGTGGACGGGCGTGACGGCCTGCAGGATCACCGAGCCGTAGTCGCCAGGCGCCGTCCCCAGGTCGTTCAGGGGGGTGAGCGACGGGAGGATGAAG